>Ga0364881_10391_pt2 | contig 18883 bp, 11 predicted proteins | sample ExccelJu500001D4_5_FD_206923 | JGI IMG/M metagenome (GOLD analysis project Ga0364881, IMG submission 206923) | Enriched cells from Trout Bog Lake Hypolimnion, Wisconsin, USA - BchlTB.July30.5000.01.D4 | ecosystem: Environmental > Aquatic > Freshwater > Lake > Hypolimnion/Profundal zone | place...
CTTTTTTACCGGATGATCGCTCCGGAGAACATTCATCTGGTTCCGGAAGTAATCAGCGACCGCAAACGGGAAAATTTTTCGTGGACTAAACTGATTGCCGCTGCCCGGAAATATCGTCCGTTGAATTTTGATCTGGTGATAGACCTGACCGGCAACCGTTATTCCGCATTGTTTGCGCGGCTGCTGAAACCGGCATACTCCATCGGCTTTGAAGGTGATGAACTGGGGGCGCTTTATTCCATCCGGATTCTCCCGAATCCGCATAAAAGGAAACGGCTGCTGAAGGTGATTCAGGAGATCGGCGGGATCTCCGCTCCGGCGGAATTTCCACAGCCGCCGGCAACTGCTCTAAACTTTGAAGAGGTCTGCAAGCGGAACGCCCTGCTGCCCGATGTTCCAATTGTTTTGCTGGCGCCGAAGACCGGCTGGGCGGCAAAGGAATGGGGCATTGATAATTTTGCCGGTCTCGCGGCGGCATTGTCGGCTGACGGGTTTCAGATAATCGTCCTGGGGATGTCAACAGATAAGGCGGAATGCGGCAGGATTGTTGATCGGGCCGGGGCCGGGCGCGCCGTTTTCTTTGCCGGAACGTTGAAGGAAGTCTTCGCGCTGATGGAGAAGGCGGTAATTTTTGTTGGCGGCGATTCCGGACTGGGGCATATTGCGGCTTCGTTTGAGCATTGCCTGACCGTGATGATTTTTAAAGCCACAGACCCGGCGGAACTAATTCCGCTGGGCAGGAGAGCTTTTGTCCTGGACGGACGCGACAAAGAGATTACGGTAAACGAAGTTTTGTCGTATTGCGGAAATAAATAAACGGAAATTCAGCTTTTTAACGAAAATATAGTTTCAATTATTCAAAACATAGATATAATTAAGCCTTATGAAAATAGTTCAAGTAATAACCGAGTTGCGTCCGGGCGGAGCGGAGCGGGTGCTGGCCGAGCTTTGCGCCGGGCTGCGCCGCCGCGGCCACGAAGTGACGGTCGTCTCATTGTCGCCGCTGCCGGGCGAGTCGGTTATTATTCATGACCTGCTTGAGCATAATGTCGGCATTGAATCCCTGGAACTGACAAAATCCGCCCCGTGGCGGATTTTCCGCCTGAAATCACTGCTCCGGCGGCTCCAGCCGGACGTGGTGCATTCTCACCTGATTCATGCGAATCTGGTGACCCGCCTGAACGCGCTCGGCGCGCGATACAAGCTGATTAACACCGTTCACACCATGGAATCCAGAAAGGACAAGTCATGGTATTTTTTCCTGGACCACCTTACGCTCATGCTGTGTGATGTCCAGACTGCGGTTTCCGAGGCTGCCCGCGATTTTCACGCCGCGAAAATGCATGTGAAATCAAAATCAATGCCGGTAATTTATAACGGGATTGTCGCTCCCAAAAGGCTGCGCGCGGATGAAATCGCAGAGTTAAGGAATGCCTGGGGATTTGCCGGATGCAGCGCGGTTTTCGGCTCAGTCGGAAGACTGGGGCATGAGAAAGGTTATGATATTCTTCTGAAAGCGCTGCCTGAGCTTTCCGGACATGTTCCGCCCGGAGAAAAGTGGGGGCTGGTGATTATCGGCGAAGGCGCTGAACGTCACAACCTGGAACTCCTGGCGAAAGGCGCTCCCGATAATATCCTGGTGGCGCTGCCCGGTTTCCGGAAAGACGCGTCAAATTGCATCGGGGCGTTCAACCTGTTTGTGATGCCTTCCCGCTATGAAGGTTTCGGGCTGGTGCTGATTGAGGCGATGGCGCATGGCGTGCCGGTAATCGTCAGCGAAATCGGCCCGCTGAAAGAACTCCTCCGGAATTACCCCAACGGAACGTTTTTCGACTTCAAAAACCAGCCGCCGGCGATGCTGGCGGAACTGATTGCCGGCAAGATTGTCAACGGCGCGGTTTCCAGTCCGGATCTGTCTTTTACGTCCGAAAAGATGGTCGATGACTACGTGGCGCTTTATCAGCAGCAGATCGCGGAAAAATGAATCTGCCGCTGAAATTCAGATAAAACCGGAAAGAGGATTTATTCTTCTTTATTGCCGGAATACTTGTTTGCCATTTTCTTCAGCGCGAATAGCTGTTTCGGGCTCAACTGCCTGCCGCTTTCCGCCTGCTTGGCCAGCGATTCGTAGAACGTCTTGTCGTTAAAAGTCCTGCTGCCTTTCTTCGCGGGCTCTTCCCATTCGGTCACGGCGGCGAGAATTTTTAACAAGGCGCTGGTTTCGCTGTTCGCTTCCGGGGCGGCGGCTTCACTTTTTTCCCCTTCCGGCACAATGCCCAGCAAGCCGGTCAGTGTTTCGAATGCCGGAATCGCGTCTTTGTATTTTGTCGCGAACCTGGCAATCACATTTAATTGCTTATCGGAAAGGGTTTTGCCGGAATCCGCCTGTTTCTTCAGGGAATCAAAGAATTTTTTATCGTCGTAAACTCTGCCGCGATTTTTCTGCGGCGGTTCCCATTTTACCCCGGAGAACGCGGAAAATATCTGCACATACTTGCTTTTGTCATCGGCGGTGGCGGTGTTTTGCAAACGTCTTTCCTCGGAGACTTTAACCTCTTCGGATTTGGTCGCCAATTCACTGCTGAAGCCATGCTTGTCCGCGACTGAATGAAGTTCCGGCAACTGTACGGAATATTTGGCCGCCAGTCCAATCAGGGCGTCCCACTGCCTGGCGGTGATTTTATTGTCCGTGGCGAATTTTTCCCGGACTGAATTAAAGAATTTTTTGTCGTCATAGCTGCGGTGTCCGCTCTTTTCGGCCGGCGCCCATGTTACCTGATTGAGCATGTTGACGAGCGCGGCGGCTTTGCTGACTTCAGGCGAACCCGCGTTTTTGGCGGCATCCAGCCATTTGGCGAATTTCGCATAAAAATCATCCAGCATCCGGGTCCAGCCCAGTTTGCCTTCTTCAACTTCGTCCAGGTGCAATTCCATGCGGGAGGTAAAATTCACTTCAATCAGGTCCGGCAGTTTAGCCAGCAGAAAATCATTGACCCTGAAACCGAGTTCCGACGGGCAGAGCTTGCCCTTGTCTTTAGCCACATATTCCCTGGTCTGGATGGTTTGAATGATCGTGGCATAGGTTGACGGACGGCCAATGCCGTTGGTCTCAAGCTCCTTGATCAGGCTTGCTTCCGTGAAACGCGGCGGCGGTTCGGTAAATTTCTGCTCTTTCTGCGCTTTTTTCAATGAGCATGCTTCGCCCTGCTGCAACCTGCCGAGAACTTCTGAAGGGGTTTCAACGACTTCTTCGCCGCCTTCTTCGGCCTTTATCACATCGTAAACTTTCATGAAGCCGGGAAATACCGTGACCAGCGCAGTCGCGCGGAAAGTATATTTTTTACCGTCGGTGCCTTTGACATCGGTATCAACCGTTGTCTGGCGCTGTTCGACCTGGGCCATCTGGCTGGCGACAAAACGTTTCCAGATCAGGGTATACAGTCTCAACTGGGTGGCGTCAAGATATTTGGCCAGCGATTCCGGGGTGCGGGTCACGTCCGTCGGGCGGATCGCTTCATGCGCTTCCTGCGCTCCGGCTTTGCTTTTAAACAGATTCGTCTTGCCGGGCAGATATTCTTTGCCGTAAGCGCCGGCAATGAAATCGCGGCAGGCAAGCTGGGCTTCCTTGGACACGATCACCGAGTCGGTTCTCATATAGGTGATCAAACCGGCGGAGCCGGAACCGAGATCAATGCCTTCATAAAGCTGCTGGGCGATGCGCATGGTATTGCTGGCGGAAAATTTCAACAGGTTATTCGCCGCCTGCTGCAATGTACTGGTGGTGAACGGCGGCGGCGCGTTGCGAGTTTTCGGGGTGAATTCCACCGATGCTATTTTGAAATCTTTGCCCTGCTGGATGGCGTTAAACGCCTTCAGCGCATTTTCTTCATTGCCGATTTTGAATTTGTCATCATTGATTTTAAAGAGTTTGGATTCGAACTCGTCTCCTGCTTTGTTTTGCAGCAGCACCGACAGATTCCAGAACTCTTCCGGCTGAAATGCCAGGATTTCGCGTTCGCGCTCACAAATCAGGCGCAAGGCCACGGATTGCACGCGCCCGGCGCTGGCGCCTTTTTCCACCTGCGACCAGAGCAGCGGGCTGACCATATAACCGACCAGCCGGTCAAGCACCCGGCGGGCCTGCTGCGAATCAACCAGATTCATGTTGACTTCAGAGGTATGCTGGAATGCCTTTTCGATGGCGCTTTTGGTAATTTCGTGGAAAGCCACCCGTTGAAATTTGCCTTTGAATGTTCCTTTGAGCAATTCCTGCAAGTGCCAGGCAATGGCTTCCCCTTCGCGGTCAGGGTCGGGGGCCAGATAAACGCTGTCCGCTTTTTTCGCGGCGGCTTTGATTTCTTTCACCACTTTCGCGCTGCGCGGGTTCTCTACATACATCGGCGCAAAATGATTCTTGATATCCACTCCGATAGACCGCTCTGGAAGGTCGCGCACATGTCCCATTGAAGCCAATATCGTGTATTCGGCGCCAAGCATACGGCCAATCGTTCTCGCTTTGGTCGGAGACTCGACAATCACCAGTTTGTTTCCAGCCATAATGTTACCATTCCATATTAATCATTAAATTAAGCCCGCGCCTGCGGCACGGACATATCTCATCAGGAACAAAAAAAATATAATGTATTTATTCTGTGAAACATTCAAGCGGTTTTTAATTTTTTTTAATAAAAATACATGAGATCACAGATTTTACTTCTCTGCCGGCCATTCAATCGGGGTTTTCCTCCCATTGTTATCTACCGCGACAAACGTACATTCAGTGCGGAACACTTCCTCATCCTTGACAACGGCAAAAATGTCGAAAGTGACACTCGTATGCCCTTGTTTTATCTTTTCACAATAAAACTCAATAATGTCGTCCTGCCTTACCGGCTTTTTGAAAATGATTTCCGCAAAACGCACGGAAACAACATTTCTTCCGGTAATCTGCTGCGCGAATATCGCCGCCGCCTCATCCATCCACGCCAGCATGTTGCCGCCGAAAAGATTGCCGTTAGTTCCGACATCCTTCGTCATACAGATCTTTGACGTTACCTTCATGCGATTCTCCATCTTTAACCATTGCGGCGCTCTGCCAACATTCGCATCTGTAAATTTAACCCGCTTTTGACTTTTTACAATTTAAATAGCCTCTGTGCAAGGCTTTTATCTGCAACTAATAACCTTTCAAACCACGAGATTAAAGATTTTTTGAACACAACGCTTTATTCCTGAGTTATGGCTTGCCGGTGGATTTATTAAATAAATAAACTATATTGTCCTGAAAAAAATATTGTATTCTGCATTTCTTTCGAATATAATATGAGAAGCAATTTTTTTGAAAAACCAAAAAAAGTTATATCAGATGAGCAATTACATAGAGAAAGTGAATGAGTAAAAATTCAAAGATTCTGGTAGTTGAAGACAGCAAGATTCAAGCTATGAGTCTCCAGAATCTGCTGGTTGAACACGGCTATGAGGTTACAGTCGCTTTAGGCGGACTGGAAGCAAAAGCGCATCTGGAAGAGTTTTGCCCGGACATTATTATTACTGACATTGTCATGCCGGATATCAACGGCTATGAATTATGCCGTTTAATCCGGAACGACAAACGCACCAAAAACATTCCGATAATACTGCTGACTTCCCTGGCTTCTCCCGATGATATTATCGAAGGCTTAAAAAGCGGAGCGGATAACTTCATCACCAAGCCGTTTGAAAAATCCGACTTGCTTTCCAGGATCAGTTATATTTTATTAAACCAGAAATTACGTGAATCCCAGCCGTCGTCTTTGGGGTTAAATCTTTTTTTTGCCGGGCAGGAACATTTAATCACCGCCGAGCGGTCGCAAATCCTCGACCTGTTTTTCTCTTCTTACGATGCGGCCATTCAAAAACATCGCCAACTGAAGGCAACTGTAAAAGAGTTATCCGAGACTCAGGAATATTTGTACAATGCCAGAAAGGAAGCCGAAAAAGCGGTGCAGGAGGCGGAACAGGCCAAAGAAGCGCGAGGATTGTTTCTGGCTAATATCACTCACGACCTCCGCTCTCCGCTCTGCGCGATAATCGGAATTGCCGACCTGCTCGCCGAAGCCTCTTTAGAGCCGGAGCTGGAAGATTATGTGAAGACGATTAAAAATGTCGGGGAATCCCTGCTGTCTCAAATAACTAATATTCTCGATTTTTCTAAAATTGACGCCGGAATGCTGGAACTGGAAAATATTGATTTTGATCTTTATGAACAAGTCAATATTGCATCAAGCATCTTTGCCAAAGAAGTCTCGGACAAGAAACTCCAGCTCGATATCAATATTGACTCGCAAGTGCCGCAATTCCTGGTCGGGGATGAATCCAAACTGCGCCAGATTTTCATAAATCTGCTCAGCAATGCGGTCAAATATACTTCCAAAGGCGGAGTCGCCTTCAATATTTCCTGTGTTGACTGCACGCCCGGCAAACCCGCCAGATTGCGCTTCGAGGTCATTGACACCGGCGTCGGCATTCCTAAAGACAAACAGCATACATTATTTCAGGCATTTGTTCAGGCGCACCGGTCCGCCGCACGGATTTACGGCGGCACCGGACTTGGGCTTTCGATCGTCAAACAACTCGTCACCATGATGGGCGGCACGATTGCTTTAACCAGCGAACTCGGCTTGGGCAGCACGTTTACTTTTGAAATAGAATTCCCGGTTTCCAGCGGGGAATCGGTAAAAAATGCCAGGGTGCAAAAAGAAAACTATGTCATGCAGACATCGCATGTTTCATTGCCGCCGGAAAAAGAAAATTCCGCGTTGACCAGAGATACCAAAAAAATATTGATCGTCGAAGACAGCAAAATCTACCAGCGGCTTGAGCGGGAAATCCTGGAATCCTGGGGCTTTAAATTTGAAATGGCGGAAAACGGACAGGAAGCCTGCCGGATTTTCCACGAACGCGGCAATGAATTCAGCCTGATTCTCATGGATTGCCAGATGCCGGTGATGGACGGCTACCAGGCGACCGCGGAAATCAGAAACTTAGAAAAATCGCAAAATACCGCCACGCCAATTCCAATCATCGCCTTGACCGCGGGAAGCGATCACCTCGATATGCACAGATGTTCAAGCGCCGGAATGAATGATTATATAGCCAAGCCCTTGAAGAAGAAACAATTTGAAGAATGCCTCGACAAGTGGCTTTGACCCGCGCAATATTTGGGGCTCCTCTAGAATTTATGGGTAAAGAAACGAATATCCAATATCCAACAAGAAATATCCAACTGATGAAGGAAAGGCTGAATACAAAAGACAATCATCTGGCTTTCGATCTGCAAGACCGTTTCATAAATATTGATTCAGCCTTCAACCAGGCTTTCGCCGCTTGCTTCAAAAAACCGGCTAGCTGATTTCAATTTTATTCAAGAGCTATAGATACTGTCGAGATAAAGCAGGAGCGATAGCGGTATTTTTTTTCTATTGAAAGTTGGATATTCTCCCGCTCCAGCGGGATCCCGCGGCTGCGGGACGGATATTGGACATTCAAATTATTTGACCGTTAAAAAACGGACAAGGTTATTTATAGAGGAAACAACCCGCGAATTCTGGTGAAGAGGCCAATGTTCAAACCGGTCCCCTGTCAAACTACTTGGCTTTTTTATCGGAATTAACCGCTTCTTTCAATACCGGCAGCGCCGTTTTATACATGCGATAAAACCCCAAATCGTTGGGGTGGCAACCATCCACGGTACAGGCATCCCGGTCCTCTTTGCCGAACAGGGTTTCGCCGTCGATAAACCATACATGCTTATCGCCTGCTTTTACCGCATTTTCATAGGTCTGGCGAATCACATCGCGCCGGGCAATATCATCCTTGGAACCGTAGAAATTGCATCTGGACATAATAATTATCGGCAGGTCCGGCTGTTTCTCGCGAATGGCTTTGAAAAACGGTTCATGCGTCTGCTTCAGATATTCCGAGGTCGGCGCATTGTGATCATAATCCATGACAAATGCCGCGAGGTCAAGTCCGGCAATCGCCCCGGCAACCGCGATTTCACCTTTGCCGGAACCGGAGAAGCCCAGGTTGACCTGCGGTGCGTCCAGCGCCCGGCAAAGCATCGTGGTATAGGCATTGCCGGGACGCGACGCACATCCGCCCTGGGTAATTGATGAACCGTAGAAAAGAACCGGTTTGGTTATCGCCTGCTGGGTTGGAGCTTCAATTTTTGCGCCGGGCGCCAGGCCCACCTCGATTTTGGAGGCGCTGCCGTAAAGCGGCAGAAAAATGGTCCAGTCGGTCATTTGCTTCGGAGTTCCTTCAACCATCATAATCTCAAGCTGTTTCTGGTCGCGGTTTGGCTGAATCGTCCGACGGTAAATGATCTCGGCGCCGCTTCCGCGATACAGGTCAAAACCGGCGCTGCCGGCCCTGGGCATATGGTTCATGTCAGAGGAATAAGCCAACTGGGCGCGCAAGGCCAGATATGGGGAATCGGTGCGAAAACGGATTGCGCCGCCGGTGGAGTGCCGCGCTAAAGACAACGCGCCGGGATTGACGTCTTTTTCAGTAAAAGACGCGGGAAGACGGTTGAAGACTTTCTGCGGGTCGCGCCAGGGAAAACCGCTCAGGACAAAAGGCTGCTGCAAAGCATCGTAATAGCATACTTCCTTGCTGCCGACTTTGGCCGCCTGAAAATTTTTGTCGATGTCTTCAATCTTAATGCTTTTGGTTTCGGTTGACTGGCAATAAACCGACAGCGCCATGCCGGCAGTTAATACCGGCAACAACATGACTTTTCCCCAGCTCATTCTTAAACCTCGATATATATGGTTTTATCAATGCGAAATAAATATATTAACGATGTCTGTCCGCAAAATCAAGGCGGATTAATTCCGGATTAAGTATTTCTTCTCTGAAAGAAAGTTTTTCCCCAGTGCTTGAATTTCAACGACGCTCAATTAGGTTACGTCAAGGATTTATGATAGCTTGATGCCTGAACGCCATCTTGCGACTAATACTCTTTGGGGGGAATAACATGAAAAAAGGAATCAAGACAATTATCACGGGCAGTGTGCTTTTTATCCTGGGAACATTCGTCATCCCATTTCTCTGTGTTATCCCGTTGTTTCCTGATGGTTCGAAAGATGTGCAATTCAAAGTTCCGGGAACAATCCAGGCTGTCATTGACAAACCGGGGCGTTATTATCTCTGGAATGACTATCGGACGATATACAAAGGCAAAAGTTACAATCGTTCAGAAAGCATTCCCGACGGGTTGGAAATCAAAATAAAAGATTCAAATGGTAAATTACTGGATTTTGTCTGCAACTCCTACAACTCGACGTACAGCGGGGACAACGCCAGAAAGAGCATTGGCTATGTCGAGACGAAAAATGTCGGCAAGGTCGATATTGAAGTTTCAGGCGGTAATGAAGAAAGAATTTTTTCTTTTTCTTCTTCTTCGAACTTGCTGAAAATTATAGTCCTCTTTTTCGGAAGTTTTGCCATTGCCGCGCTGTTTGCGCTTGCCGGGGTCGGAATAACAATCTGGGGAATCGTGAAACTGGTGAATGCAAACAAGAAAGACGGACAAGCCACTCCGCTGCCGCATTAATCGTGACCAGCCCCCTAAAACAGGTAAAGAATGAATCAACCGGAATCAACAAACTGTAAATGGATTTGGCTTGAAAGAGCAACGAAGATTATTCTGTGTGCCGCCTTGCTGTTTAACTTCGGGTACGTGCTTAGCCATACGAGATTGGATGAACCCAATATTTTTAATGGAATAGCGAATCCTGAGTGGTACAGAAATGCTGCAAAAATATTGTTTGCATTGGGAATTTTATTACTATCAGGTACACTGATATTAAGAAAGAAGAAAACATCATTGAGTTGTTTTGTCCTCGCCGGATTTAATCTCTTAATGTTAAGTATGAGAATGTAGAAAAAGGGGTATATAAAGATTATGAAACGAAGCATTGGCATAGTTTTACTGTTGCTTACGATAGCCGTTCAAGTGATGGCTGACGGCAAGATGTACTGGCGGGAAAGCGTTCCGCCGAAGATTCCATATCAGCGCGCTCTGATTCTATTCAAAGACGGCACCGAAACCCTCATTCTCCAGAGCAAGTACGAAATTCCGAAGACTGCAACTAACGCGTCTCTGGGCTGGGTAGTTCCTGTTCCGGCAGAGCCGCAAATCGCCAGTATGCCCGCCGACGTGGCAACAAATATGTTCTGGTATCTGAATAGGGTTTCCCGGCCTGAAGTAACATATGTTATTCCATTTGTTATCGGCGGACTGATGCTTATAACAGCCGGGCTGTCAATACTGATTATTGCAGCTTGCGGACTTTCATCGGTTGTTACTTTGCCGTCATGGTTTATGCGAAATAAAAGCAAACTGGAACGTATCGCCATATATGGCCTGCTTGCCTGCCTCATCCCAAGCGTTTTTTTCTTCCTGCTAACCCCGCTTGGTACTTCCCCCGGAGTTGATGTGATTAAGGAACAGCGTGTAGGCATTTTCGATGTTAAAGTCGTGAAATCGGACAACTCTGCCGATTTGGTTGCCTGGCTGAACAAGAATAATTTCAAATTCGGCAAAGAAGACAAGGCGGGATTTGATTCGTATATTGCCAGAGGATGGTGTTTTGTCGTGGCTAACATTAAACCGGACAAAGAGCAGAAAGCATCGGAAATCGTATCGGAAGGCTTGGCCGCCCCTTTAATACTCCGTTTTCCTGTTAAAGAACCGGTCTATCCGGTTATCCTGACTGGCACTGGAAATCACGATACAGAGATACTGATATACTTGGCTGCCAATTCAAAAATGACATGCGACAACCGCCTATCCTTGCGATATGCGGGAAATGCGTTAACACTTGACGAACTGACAACAGGTGTCGAACCTAAAGACTTCTTCACGCTGAAAGAACTATCATCTTATTCCTATCTTTGCAAATTCAGAGATATTTTGACTCCTGCCGGAATGGCTCAGGATATTATTTTCACCCCGGCTGCTGACAATACACCATACCGGGAGCATCTCGTGAAGTGGTGAAGATTCGTGTTATCGGCTTTTAGTCAGCCGCCTTCACTTACTTCTTTTTGGTATGGTGCGGGAATAGGAGAATACGGAAACCGATCAGGCCGGAGATGACAAAACCGATGATTCCGATAACCGGAACGTTCTTATAGTGCGGGGGGATCTTGGACAGGACAATGAGCGAGGAACCGATAATGAGCGAAGCCAGAACAATGGAGTAGGCGATATGATCGCTGATTCTTTCCAGAGTGCGCAGCAAAGGTTCGAGCCCCATATGCTCGAACTCGATTTTCAGGTTGCCCTTCCTGGTTTTTTCGAGGATGTTCTCGATGCTCAGGGGAATATCGCCGAGGGCGCGGAACATGTCTTCAATCGGGTCAATCATTTTCGCCATCAGCCGCAGCGGGTTCATATGCCTCATGCGGATTTTGCGGACAAACGGTTTGAGGTGAGCGATTATTTCCAAATCGGGGTCCAGGTCACGGGCGATGGTCTCAATCGTGATTAACGCTTTCAGCATAATATAGAGGTTCGGCTTGAGCCGCAGGCCATTGACCGTGAGTGTTTTCATCAACTGTTCCAGGATGCGCGCCAACTGGATTTCCCGCATCGGGCGATAAATGTTCTGGTCAATGATGTCGCAGATATCGCGTTGCAGCGAATCGTAATCAGGCTCGTCTTCGTAATAGACGAATTTGAGCACCCCCTGAATAATTCTGTTCTCTTCGGCTTTCAGGATGTTGTTGAGCAGGCGCGCGAAATCATGGCGTTCCTGGGAGGAAACACTGCCCATCATGCCGAAATCCAGGAAACAAATCCTGTTGTCGGGCATGATAAAAATATTGCCGGGATGCGGATCGGCATGGAAAAAGCCGTGAATGAAAATCTGTTCCATTACGGCATCGGTGCCGCGGGCGGCAATCAGCTTCAAATCGTATTGCTCCGGACATGGGCTGCTGCTGAGTTCGGAGATCTTCACGCCGTTGGCAAACTCCAGCGTCAGCACTTTTTCGGAGGAAAGTTCCGGAAAAATCCGAGGCACGCAGATATCCGGATTTAACTCGAAATTCATCGCAAACCGGCGGGCGCTGGAGGCTTCGATAGTGTAATCAATTTCTTTTTCAATCGAGCGGGCAAATTCTTCGACAATCGCGGTCGGGCGTTGAATCGCCATTTCCTCAAGGTTGTTTTCCATCAGCACGGCCAGATGGTTCATGATTTCCAGGTCGGTTTCAATGATCTCCCGGATGCCCGGACGCTGCACTTTCACGACAACTTCTTCGCCGTCCAGGGTAACGGCGCGGTGAACTTGTCCGATCGATGCCGCCGCCGTCGGCTCGCGTTCGAAACTCATGAACAGTTTGTCCGGCGTTTTGCCGAGTTCGGCGACAATGACTTTTTCAACATCTTCATAGGGGAAAGACGGAACATTGTCCTGAAGTTTATTGAGCTCCTGGATATATTCCAGCGGAATCAGGTCGGGGCGGGTGGAAAGAATCTGGCCGAGTTTGATGAAGGCGGGGCCGAGTTCTTCAAGAATCATGCGGACGCGTTCCGGACGGCTCCGGGCCTCAAATTTGCTGTCTTTCCGGGTAAACAGATTCATTCCGAACTCGAAACAGTTCTCCAGTCTCAAGGTCCGGATCATGTCGCCGAAGCCGAATTTGAAAAGTACCTGAAGAATCTGTTCGTATCGTTTGAAATTCCGGTACGCACTGCCGAGTTTGGCTATTTTTCTGATTGTCAGCACGATTTAATCCCCTCCTGAAAAACATCTGTATATATAATTGATATGACGGACGGAGATTTACAAGCGGAAAATCTAAAAAGAGCTCATTCCGGCTGGAATTTGAGCGGGAGATCGTTTTCGGAGGCCAAGCGGAAATAAAAATTCCAATTCTCGCCCCCGGTGCTGACGCTTTTGACGACGATCTGGTTGAAGCCCTGCTGGAGCTTGACGCCCTTTACCGCGTCCTGATCCCATTTTCCCTCGCGGACCGACTGATTATAAGTATGCACCAGCTTATGATTGATCCATATTTTCAAGAAACCGGAACTGCCGGTATAGAGAATCAGGCTGGACATCGGGCCGGTGCATTCCAGATAAGTTACAGCGTAAACCGCCGCATAACGGACCTGGTTTTTAAACAGCTTCCGCAAGTCAATCTCGCCGGGATATTTACTGGATTCAAAACGCGCCAGTTGCCAGCCGAGGTTGGGATTGGCGGTCTTTTCGGCCCCGGTCAGGTCCTTCTCTTCCTGCATGAACGGCTCATGGACAACTTCAGCGAATCCGGCGGCTTTATTATTTTCCGGATCATAAATAAATGGCCCGAGGATGTTCCAGCGGGTAACGAAACAGTCACTGGACAGGAACCGGCCGGTTCCGTTTTCCGGCACAATCAGCTTATTAACGTTCAGACACCTGGCACGGGGAGCCGGATTATCGGATATTCCGGAGGTAACTTTAGCCAGCGTTTCCAGCGGAGAACCGGAAGCTGCCGCTTCATGTTTGCCGCTGAATTCCTTTTCCGGCTGTTTAGTCGGCGGCGGCGCAATCGGCTTCTCTTCCTTAATCTCACTGCGGCAGCCGGTGAGACATAAAATTCCAGCACTGAGCAGTAAAACCGCGTATTTCGTCATCTTTGCAGACATTATATTCCAATATGCAATATTTCGTTTAAAACCTGAAGCCCGGTTTATAAAATACCCCCGGAAAGAGTTTTTTGCACTTCCGCTTTCCGAAAATTTCCGGATTCTTTTTATCCGTCCGGACATTTTGGACAGCGCATGAACAGCCAGTAGTCAGTAGTCAGAATAAATCCAGCAACTTTACACAGCCATTCGGAACAACCACTCCGAGTGTTTAGAGTGCCGTTGGGCAGAATGCTTTTCGGATTCTTGTTCTGTCTTTGTTTCATTCTGACTACTGACTACTCTCTTTCCCCATTTTGGACACCCCGCGACCAGCACTGGACAGCCGACCGCATTTCCGAGTGATTAGAGAGCCGTCGAGCGGAACGCTTTCACCATTCGCTAGTCACCAACCGTCCGATTTGGACACCTGACTCCGAGTGATTTAGAGAGCCGTTGAGCAGAACCGTTTATAATTTTCAAACAACATTTTGGACAGCCTATCGCTGGCGGGTTGCCCTCTGTGGCAACCGTTTCTGATCCCGGTTATGACGGAGCAAACCCTCCAAAGACCGACCATTCCGTCCGAGACGGGCGGCACTACAACCAAATCATTTTGGACACATACCACCCTAATTTTGGACACCTGCCTCGCAGATTTTGGACACCTGCTCCCGGTTTCCCAGTCTTCCCAGTCTTCCCAGTCTTCCCAGTCTTCCCAGTCTTCCCAGTCTTCCCAGTCTTCCCAGTCTTCCCAGTCTTCCCAGTCTTCCCAGTCTTCGCTTTCCCGGCCCCCAGCCGCAACCCATAGGCCCTATAAGACCCATAGGCCTCATAGGCCCCATTCCCCGGCTGTTCAGGCCAGGATCATTCTGCACTCGCTGGACCCGCCGCTTAACTCCGACAACGCCCATACCAACGCATCCAGCCGGTCGGGGCTGGACTGGTTCAGCGCCGGATTGTAACCGCACAACTGGTCTTCCAATTTCGGGAATCTGCCGACGTGATGGACTTTGCCCAACTCATACAAGGCGGCGATGGGTTCGGCGCGGATGATTTTGCCGCGCGCGGCGTTGACGCTTTTGCAACTGATATCCCGGCAGACATTGCGCAGATTCGCCGCCACCAGATCGCCGCCGTTGTTGGTTTCACAGATCACCCGGTCGGCGTTCCAGCGTTTATACTCATGTTCGACGGCTCTGGCCCATTCCACGGGAGTGCCTTTCAAGGATACGTCACTGAGAATATGGTATTCGCCTTTGCGGTCGCGTCCGGCGACCACGATGCCGGTTTCGTCCGAACCCGGCGTGGCGGTGACGGCGGGGTCCACCCCGATCACCACCCTTTGGAATTCCGGCGCGTTGATGATCCGGAACCGGTCAATCATTTCGCGCTTCCATAACGCGCCTTCCATATCATCAAGCCAGTTGCCTTCCAGAAAACGCTGCCTTTGCCGTTCCGGCAGCTCGGCCAGGGTGATTTCAATATAGCCTTCCGCCAGATTTTCACGGTTGTTTTGCGGATTCATCAGCATTGAATCATAATAATCCGGAAACAGCAGAGCGGTATTGTTCTCCGGTTCCGCTTTCTGGATGAACAGCTTATACGACCAGTGCGATTTGCCCGGCGGGTTGCAGTCGAAGTAAGCCTTATTGGGCAACAGCTCCTCCGTGCCAAGGATTTTAATCTTCTGCGCCAATCTGGTCATGGCGGTGGTCACCGCCGGATAACTGATTTCCGAACATTCATTAAAGTATACTGTGGAAAATTCCCGTCCGAGGATTTTTTCCGCCCGCTGTTTGTTGTTCAAGCCGCAGAACCAGATTTCCGAGCCGTTTCGCAGTTTGACGAAACCGTCCTGCGTGTTTCCTTTATATTCTATGCCGGGAAAACACATTTTCATAAGTTTCGGGAAAGTGTCGAGCTGCACCGCCTGGTGCGCCGAGTTGGTGTGCAAACGGAATACCGCATGGCGGCTGCCCGGCGCTTTGATCGCCCGCAGCACAATCGAAAACAGCAGAATAAGCGTCTTGCCCGAACGTGAGCCGCCGAACAGGAGCAGGTTCTTAACCATTCCCCCGATCAGTTTCAGCGCCAGTTTCTGGTCATCCGTAAATTTAAATCCGTCCATAAATCAAATCCTTTTTTTACCACAGAGGCACAGAGACACAGAGAAATCCTTTTTAATGGTTAAATCTTAAGTATGGCGGTTTTGCCAAAACCGCCTTTTTGCCAGTTTCGGCGAAACTGGCATACTTTCCCGTTTTTTAATTTTTAATTTTCAATTTTCCATTTTCAACTTTCAATTATCTTGTCACTCTTGCCTTTTTACTATTAGCAGTTTTGTCAATTTTGTATTGTGTTAATATCTGTAAATAAGGAAGTTAAATGCAATTTTTTTAAATAATGAATTTTATGACTGCGGAGCAATCTCTTGTCTGCCGCGGGAGGACTTGTCCGCCAGAGGCGGACTGGAGTGCGGCGACTCTGCGCCGCTTTGGATTATGCCGGAAATAGGCTGGAAACAGGATAAAACAACGATTGCAATTCGGTGTCCATGCCATGCCGCGGAAAAATACAGCCGCAAGACACTCGTCACTTGAGTTTGGATTCGTATTCCTCGAGCGCCTTCGATAGCCCGGTATCGGCGAACTCTCAGAACACGAACCCAATTCTCAAAATCATCGCAATCTAGAGGTAATTGCAAAAGTAGTCAGAATTCAGTAGTCAGCGGCGGACTGCGGTTCCCGCAGTTTTAGCAAATAAGGAACTCTCAGGAATTTGAAAAGTCTTTCAAAGGAAAAAGATTGAGTTTCAAAAGAATAAATCCGGATTTGAATTAGAATTTCATTCTGAATCCTGAATTCCTGCAAAACTTGAGTTTTGCAATAGGCTCTCTATGTTAAAATTTCAACCGTGCAGAGCATGCCTGTATAGTTTTACCATTGGTATTTCTATATCTGCGGTAAGCATATACCACTTGTAATTGTTTTAAAGAGTAGTATCTTCTTTAATAAGAAACAGGAGAAATACTCGATGAAACGTTTTTTTCTTGAAAAATTACAAAACTGGAAGGATTCCCCTCTTAGAAAGCCTTTAATCATTAGAGGGATGCGGCAAACTGGAAAAACCTGGTGTCTGAAAGAATTCTCCTTGGCCTCATTTCCTGCAGGTATTCGCCTGATTGATTTCGAACACAGTCGAAAATGGCAGGCGGTCTTTGAACCAGACCTTGATCCCAAACGGATACTTGTGGAATTGGAGCTTCTTCTGGGACAACCGATCCGGGCAGGTCAAAACATTCTGGTTTTCGACGAGGTGCAGCAATGTCCGCGTGCCCTGGAGTCGTTGCGCTACTTCTACGAGCAAATGCCCGATCTCCACGTCGCCGCGGCCGGTTCCCTGCTTGATTTTGCCCTGGAAAATATTTCCTTTCCGGTCGGACGCGTCCAGTTCCTGGATCTCTTTCCTATGACTTTTTGTGAATTTCTTCTTGCTAATGGACATTCATCCATGGCCGAACTTCTCTTATCGCCGCCGCGCTTCATTCCCCTGGCAGTCCATGAAGTTCTCCTGCAGGAATTACGCCGCTACTGCATGATTGGCGGAATGCCCAGATGCGTTCAAACCTGGTTGGACACGCAAAGCATTCTGGATGTGCGCGCCGAACAGGACAACCTGTTATCCGCCTTTCAGCAGGATTTCTCCAAATATACGCCGAAGGTGGATCGGCGCTGTCTCGAAACGGTTTGGGAAAACGCGGCCAAAGCTGTCGGCACCCAGATCGCATATGCCCGGCTGGCGCCGGATTACACTGGCGCTACTAATAAAAAAGCCTTTGAAGTGCTTTCAATGGCACGCCTTCTCCGGCCAGTCCGTGCCTCCTCGGCGGCAGGAATCCCATTGGACTGTGCTGCAACAACCCGCATTAAAATAGTTCTCGGCGACATCGGGCTCATGCAATCGATCTGTAACCGCACCGCCGCCGATGAATGGGCGCAAACGGATTTGCTCGCCATCTATCGCGGTTCTGTCGCTGAACAATTTGCCGGTCAGGAACTCGTAGCATCCTTTGCCGGCCGCGAACCCCACTGGTGGAAACGGGAAGCCAAAAACAGTACTGCGGAAGTGGATTATCTCGTGGAACTGCAGCGTGGAATCCAACCCATCGAAGTAAAAAGCGGAAGCGCTGGAAGCCTGAAGAGCCTCCATCAATTTATCAAAGACCATCCCGACTGCCGTGACGGGATTATTCTCTCCTCTGCTCCGTTTGCCGAATTACCGGAACAGCGTCTGCGTTTCATCCCAATCTATTTTGCCGGATCTTTAAACTTGAAAAATGTCGTTGAATCTTGAGTTTTTATCCACAAAAAAAACACAAAAAGCACGAAAAGAACAAACAAAAAAATACATTTTCACCATGAAGGACTTAAAGGAAATGAAGATAATACATGTAGTCAGCGAATGAATGCGGACGCTGCCGCGTTCATTTGCTGGCTCCGGTTTTACCTCCGTGTTTCTGTGTCACGCCTGCGGCGGATAAACCTCCGTGCGAGACATCCCCTCATGTTTTCATACTTCCCCAATCTTTTTATCTTTTTACTTTATGTCTTTTTGCAATTGTCTTTTTACTAATTAGTGATTTTGTCAATAGAAACCGTGATGTCAGGCTAAAATAATGCGAAAAATGCATTTGGGGAAGTCGTAATTTCAGGCGGTAAAATTACAGATTTAGCAACAACAAAATCGCCAGCTAAATGTGTGATTTGTCTGACCAAAGGTATGAAAAAATTATAAATATTCTATGTAAATTCCTTGTTAAGCAGAAAATGCGGTACTATCTTTTTCAGCAAAGACCAATGAGTTTAATTCCTTTTAAATTGAGTTGGTTATATAGTACCTGAATATGTTTTACTTTTACTAAATTATAGCGTTATGAAGGCGTAAATGTATCTTCAATTGAACACAAAATTGGCAGCTAATTATCATAGTCCATCACAAATAAGCCGAGTGTTAACTGAAAATTGGGTGCTTGAAAATGCTTATTGTCCAAACTGTGGGAATAGCAAGCTAAATGATTTTGCGAATAATAAGCCTGTTGCAGATTTTTTCTGCAAATTCTGTAAGGAAGAATACGAGTTAAAAAGCAAGAATGGCAAGCTAGGCAATAAAATTGTCGATGGAGCTTATAGTTCAATGATTGAAAGAATAAATTCT
>Ga0364881_10540_pt1 | contig 18723 bp, 23 predicted proteins | sample ExccelJu500001D4_5_FD_206923 | JGI IMG/M metagenome (GOLD analysis project Ga0364881, IMG submission 206923) | Enriched cells from Trout Bog Lake Hypolimnion, Wisconsin, USA - BchlTB.July30.5000.01.D4 | ecosystem: Environmental > Aquatic > Freshwater > Lake > Hypolimnion/Profundal zone | place...
TGATGATGCATATTACCGGTTGATTGTTACAGGATTACTTCATTTGCGATGCTAGGCTTAGGGGCATATCTGATGCGATGTTGTAGCTCAGTCCTCACTCGAAGAAATCAAATGACACTCACCTACTCTATCAACGACATGCTGCGCGGCCAGTTCCGAGCTCCAGTCTGCTACGATAGTGATATGAAAATCACCTGTGGGCAACTGGAATTTCACGCAATATATTTTCATTTCTGCCTCTCTAAATAACCACGCCAATTGAATTAGCGTATAGATACAAATGTGGTAACAATGCTCACCTATTTAACACTTTTATTTGACGTGGCTATGTAGAGATTATCGGAATAAAATCGGCGTACTTTAATGTCTTCGCTTCGTTTGGACGTTTAGATGGCAGTCTCTTGCAGACTAATCTCAAGCTGTTCCAACTTTCGTCTGAATCCTTCTTCCGTGTTTAGTGTGTGACGCCAAGTGCCAGCAAGCCGTTTATAAGAAATCACCCCACCATCCTGAAGGCAAACAACCCAGATCGTGTCTATTGCTCTAGGCGACTGATACTGCTGAATACCTGCAATGTCGCCAAGCAAATCGACAACGCTGAATGTTGGTAATACACCACGCAATACAAACCTGCCTGGACAATCCCGAATCGGTGTCCACTTACCCAGCCGCTTGACGTTGTCGAAAGTCATCACGCGAAGTCACCTATCAGTTTACATACCGTGCAGATTAAGCAAATGTTTGCAATTTATTAGCTGGAGAGTTATTTAAACATCTGGTTCCCAATCCTAATCTCCTTATGCTCAGAGTCAAGACGAATTATGATTTAACAATAAAGCCAATATCTCACAAGGACTTAGTCAGACCATCAGAAAAACTTGTCTGATAGATTATTAATACCTGAAATAAATGGACTGCTAATCATGGCCTTTACTAAAGAACCCACTGCATATTGCAAAACTGCTCTATCTGATCTTCAAGGTGCATGGTCTATGTTAAGGGAATCTGTCGTAGCCTACTTTGGATTCCAAAACTCAGACCAGCTGCTATGTCATATAGATGAGGCAATGAGTTGGGAGTGCGTTAGAAATCTGAATCTCATGAAGGAAACTCTTTTGCTGGTTCATAATATACCGAGACAATACGCCCCAGAAGAAATTAACGAGTTAGTGGATATCGTAAGAGAAAATTTAGTAGAGGTGCAATCAGCAATTGCGGAGGGTGAAAAAATCTGATCCAGCGAAGATCTGTTGGTTATTGTGATATGTTCCTAGTGCCAGAGTGATGTGGCGAGGGTGATGGAAGGAGGAATTATCTATGACTAAAGAAGAGTACCCACGATTTCAACTTAATGGCGGTACTGCAAACCTTAATTTCGCAGACGCCGTTCGATCTAGTTTCGATAAGCAAAACGCAATGCATTTGATCAAAGCCACTATACCCGTTGTGGAGCATGGTCGCACCGAAATTCACTTACTGCACTGGAAAGATATCGAGCAACAGCATGGCTTTGTACATGGCGGAATAGTTGGCATAATTGCAGATTCAGCCGCAGGCTACGCTGCGATGACCATGGTGGCCGCAGGTTTCTCGGTATTGACTGTCGAATACAAGATGAATCTGATGGCCCCAGCTGACGGAGACAAATTGATCGCACGAGGTCAGGTTGTCCGTTCAGGTCGCACGCTGATCGTAACGAAGGCGGAGGTATTTTCCATAAAGGAAGGTAAGGAATCCATTTGCGCACTGATGCAACAAACAATCATGGTGATGCATGTCAAAGGAGAAAAGTAGGATTAGTTCATGTCTTGGCTTTCTGACTCTGCTGTTCGCGTGTTTCCACCCACGGACCTTTGGAATTAAGATCCCCAATCCGTACCGGAAATGCGAAAACCACCCCAGAGGGTGGTCTAATAGTCCGCTTATCGCAGACTAACTGCATGAAACTTATCTGAGAATTCTTTGGCTCCCGACCTGGACTCGAACCAAGGACTTGCTGATTAACAGTACAAGTCAAACACAGCATATGCCGAAGATTGCTAACAGATTTTTCTTCGGTGCCACTCGTAGTCGAACCTATACCGAACCCGAACTTCCTTTGATTTGTTGGTTCGTTTGTCGAACAGAATAGGAATCATCCAAATAGTATTTTTCTCTCCGAACCGAACCCGACCGTGACAATTTCACTGATTAACGGACTTCAGCACTGTCATAGTGTGGAGTGGAATGGAGATGGAGATGGAGATGGAGGGGTAGCAGATTGCGTCTAACTGCTTCCACTTACTCCTCAAAAAAATGGCATCCAAGGGGAAGGATGCCGAGGAGGAGAGAACCTTTAAACTATGCAAATATTTAAATCCGAGGATCACTGCAAATAATACAAATGATACATTCACGAAAAGAGGACTCGTAACTACTGACAATATCTTATCTATTTGGCTTACAACTCCAATCTTAGAATTTGATTTACATTAAACCTCAGTAGTGTCCGGTTAAAAGTCGAACAAATTTAGTTGGTTAGGAAAATCCGTCTGATCTTGGAATTGCCCACTACCCGCGAAGGCTTGAGATAACTGGGTTTTCTCAAAAACAGACACCGATAAAATCTGTAGCAAAGAGTGTAGAGAGGCATCAAGTTGAAGCTCCTTTTTGACAATAGCGATCAGTACGTAGGTGGAGACAGCGCACCAGATTTGCGTCTTCACCGCGTTCTCGCTGTTGCCAATGAAACGCTTGATGCGCAGATGCTGCTTGATCCACTTGAAGAACAACTCGACTTGCCAGCGACTCTTGTACAGAGCGGCAATCGTCAGTGCGGGCAACGCAGTGTTGTTGGTCAGAAACACCAGCGTCTTGCCGGACTCCGGGTCTTTGAAGCGAATGCGCCGCAACTGCTCGGGATAATCCAGCGCAATGTAAAAACCGTTCAGCACGATGCGCTGATCGCAAATGATGCCTGTACTTCGGTCGGTCGGCATCGAGTACACCCTGTGCGCATCCATGCCGCGCTTGGCTCGGGTCACAAAGAATGCTCCGGTTTGATGCAATGTGAACAAGCGACTGAAATCCAAATAGCCCCGATCCATCACATAGAACGCACCTGCTTCGAAAGGCAGCATATCCAGCACGTTGACCTCGTGCATCTTGCCGTCCGAGATATGTATGAAGGCTGGAATATTGCCGCGCAGGTCGAGCAACGTATGCAGTTTGACTGCTGCCTTGGCGGTGCGGAACGGCGCCCATGGAAACAACGAAAGGCACAAGTCTATGGTCGTCGCATCCAGCGCGTAGACGGTGTTGTCGAGATCGACACCAAAGCTGTCGTTGCAGTAGAGCTTGCGCGCACGTCGGATAAGCAACGCGGCCAAGTCCGCCCAAATGCGCCAGTCGCGCCCTTCGTTGGCATCGGCCAGCGTCGAGCGCTTTACCGGCGAGTGAAAGCCCATGCCGTACAGTTTCGTCTGATTCGCCAGCAAACAGGTTTCGATATCGCGCAGGCTCTCTCGATAAGTCAGTTGCGCGAAGGCCATGGCGCGAAATTGCTCGGTACAAGCCAGACTGCGCACTCTGGAATCGCCGCCATAGCGTGCCACGATGCGTGCAAAGCTGGTCCACGGTACGAACTCCATGATCTGCGCGAACAGCGTCTTGCCAAAGTTCATAGCTCACCCCCAGAGAAATCAATCTCTGGAAGTTACTTGAACCGGAATATGGGTAAACTGATTTCAAATCGGCACCAAAATAAATTGTTCTGTAACCCGCGCCAACACTCAATCTTGGCTCGGATATTGGTAAGTTAACCGGACACTACTGATTAAACCTAATGATTCAACTTCAAAATAAACAGCAATCATAAAAATAATTTTCAGTACTAACATTTGAAACAGGTCTCTCACAGGAACAACGCCAACATTTCCAGCTAGTCGAGCAGTTGATGCCTTTTTAATAACGGAATTGATCTGTGCATGTTTTGTTAATGCGCGTTGACCGTCCCAATATTCCCCCGTCTCAGAGTCTACCGATATAGTGTGATTCAATTTGCTCATATCCATTTCCAGCCCCCCCAATGTTAGTTGGTGAACGTATTTGCTATTAAGTGAGCGAATTATACGTGTGTAATTTGTACACGTCAATAGATTTTTTGATTAAATTTATATTACCAAAGGCAATGGCCCACTAACCTGTTAATAGATAACAAATGTTCATATTGAGCACAAAGGTTGGCGGGGCTAATTCCCCAAAGTGGCACATAGACTGGCGCTGGGGGCACCGGATGAGGGGGGATGAGATGCGTAGCCAAGTGTCGGCCCGAGTCGAGTAGCTATGTGTGTACCATTGGGCAGTTCGGATGCGGGGCAGAACTCACTCTGGCAAACTGGAGGGAACTACCACTCTCCCCCACCTTCTCCCCCTTTTCCGGTTTCCTAGCCTGTACCACCGCAACCACAATGCAACTGGCAAAAACTGGATATGATCCACGGGCAACTCCATCACCTACTGCGTGACATTTTCCATAACTGGCCAACAGGAAGGTGGAAAGGAGGAAAAGAGGACGCTGGAGTATTGTATCGACGATGATCATCAAAGCATTTAGCGGCAACTTCATCTTGACGTGTGTATTTATTACACATACAATTGATCATAGACTAAAAAATGCATTCATAAAAATATAAATACGCACACTCTGGGGATACAAATGGGGAAGAAAAAAGTTAAGCATCTGATCGCAATTGACTCAGAAACTGGGATTGTATGGCACGACAACCGTGCCTTGCGTTCACAGGATTTGGTCAATGGAGCAATAAGACAAGCTAATTTTATGGGTTATGCACACCTGTCAAAGAGACCATTTCAAGAGTCTGAGAATAAGGCTACAGGACAGTGCCAAATCTGAGTTGTGATTCTTTAGAAATACCCCAGTCAATTTTAATGAGCAACAACATTTCTAAATTTATTTTTGGATTAGTTGTGTTATTCGCATTGCTTGGTCGAGCTAGCGCAGCCTCATTTAATCCTTTCCCAGTCATTTCAATTGATGGAATTCAAGATGCAATTACAGATGAGAATGCCTCCTATATTGAGACTAAACCAATTCCTAGCGGATCACTTTTTACTGATCCATTCATGAATACCGTAATTGCTCCGAGCATACGGACTGATAGATTATTACTTAATCCCCCCTTACCTAAAGTTTCATATAGGGACTGGGCTGAAGGAAGCGCTTACGATGTACTAGGGCAACCAAGTGATACAGGATTAGATGCTTTCAACAATGCCATCACATCTCTTTCTACTGAATCTGACGCAACTGACACTGAGACTAATGAAGGACAGTTGATGTTCGCCTACATTGGCTTGCTGGGTTTCATTGCTTCACGTCGCAAGAAAATAGCTTGAACGGGACTTCATTCTGAGTGTATCGATTTTGAAATAATCTTACATTCCCCCTATGTTTAATTACTAACGCTGAACATTCATAGGCAAAATAATTATGTCGCACAAGAATCATAAATCCAGATTGTTGTTTATCGCAGCATGCGGATTACTTTTCAACTCATTTCAGGCATGGGGTGGCCCTCCTTTTGTGACTGACGATCCCGAACCGGTGGAATATCAACATAGTGAAATGTATATTGCTTTAGATCAGTTACATTCCCAGAAAGACAATTCAGTTACGCCATTAGTCGAATACAATTACGGTGCGTTACCTGATTTGCAGTTGAGCATTACAGTTCCTTATGTTTTCAATAGTCCACTAGGCCAGCCTAGTCAGCATGGATTGGGCGATATAACACTGGGCGCAAAATATCGATTCTTGGAAGAAACTGAATTTCGTCCAATGATGGCTATATATCCTTCTATTGTCACTGCAAATGGAGATGCCAGCAAAGGACTTGGTAACGGCGGGTCACAAATATTTCTACCTGTCTGGATTCAGAAATCGTGGGGTGACTGGCAGACTTATGGAGGCGGGGGGTATTGGATCAACAATGCAACGAAAGCAGATAATCATTGGAACTTTGGCTGGGCTTTGCAAAAGAACATTTCCGAACAATTAATGATTGGTGGCGAAGTATTCCGTGAATCTGAAGAACTGACGGCTGATTCCGCAACTGGGGTTGGTCTAGGGAGTACTTATAATCTGGATCAACATAACCGACTACTGTTCTCCATCAATCATAGCTTCTCACATAGAAGATCGCTCGATTATACTTCAAGCTATATTGCCTACGGATTAACCTGGTAGGCTAATCAAAAGACGTCACCGATAGCAATTATTTTATTTTGTGCCAACTGCTTACAACCTACTCAGCTTTTAGCTACGCAAGTAGGAGGTAAGCTTCATGCATGTCATTGGCACTGCATTTTTTGGCGAAAGTGACTCCTCTGTATATTCAGATTCGAACTCTTCCCACCAGAAATCATCATTTAGAGTTCTGGTAAACAAGTGCAGTGAGGCAAAGTCTTTGAATCCAGAAGCGTAAAAAATTGCATGATGTAAGAATTTATGATGCAAGTGCTTTGCTTTCATGATTACTTTCATAAACACTTTAGCTATTCATTAAGCGCCAATAGATATTAACAATGGCACTGCAATCACAAGTGTAGTTAATCCTATAATAATCCAGCGGACGAATTTAGCTACTACTTCATATTTATTATTCATTTGCATTCTATTCAAGGAAACTTGATACGATTCCCGGTACTCTCCCAATTCCATGATTGTTCCTTTCAATAAATTTATTCGTTCATAAGATTTAGTCATAGAGCACGGAATATGAATTCCGTGCCTACTTAATTCGCTTCAATACACGGCTCTGTCGAAGCATTGCATCAGCTAACACCTTTCAATTTATATGGCAACAGGGTGACTTATAAAAGCGATGTTGCCAGAAATACTACTACTGCTGAAAAAAAAGCTGCTATCACCATTTCAATATAAAAACTACGGTCCTCAGAGGGCATTGGGCTGACAGAATCAGCAGTTGAAATATTTTTCATGGCATTAATCTCCTATAGTGATAATTAACGAAATAAGTGCTTCAATTCGCATCCATTAATAATATTAGTACTGAAGCAGATGCGGTATGTGTATATTGTCTATATCAGGTCGAAATGTATTTAGGATGATTCTGATTGCGAGGTAGGAATATTCTGATTCCGCGATAATATTGGAAATACTTTGTACAGTTATCTTTCATGAAGAGCTTCAACTGGATGTTGATGCGATTGGCCTGATAAATTGGGCGACAGATAATTTAATCATTTGAGCTTTACAAGCTTCTTACCATGATCTGCTTGTCTGATGAGAAAACCACGTTTATACTGAACACGGCAGCATATTCATGAACCCATTGCGCTGTTCAAGAAGTAACCCGATACACTCCAAATGAGTTAAACATCTCTCCAATTCGATCATGATAAGAATTTTAGTTGCAGAAGATCATGCCATTGTTAGAAATGGCCTAAGACAGATTTTCTTCGATGAGGCAGACATGACAGTAGTTGGCGAGGCATCGAACGGTGCAGATGTTTTAGAACTGGCACGCAAACTTGAATTCGATTTGCTGTTACTTGATATGACAATGCCTGGAGTGAGCGGACCTGATTTGATACGCAGATTGTTTGTTGCCAATCCATCAGCAAAAATTCTTATACTTTCCATGAATAATGAATCTCAATCAGTACGGCGTGCGTTGAAGGCAGGTGCAGCAGGCTATGTGACGAAAGATAGCGATCAATCGGTACTTTTATCGGCTATCCGTAGCGTTGTATCGGGAGGTAAATTTCTGGATCCAGCTCTCGCTAATGCAATGATTTTAGATGTAAACAGTGAGGATAAGGCACCACATACAGCTTTATCTGATCGTGAGATGGAAATTTTACAGATGCTTGCATCCGGACTGAGCTCAAACGAAATAGCCGAGTCCTTGTACCTAAGTGCAAAAACTATCAGTACACACAAAACACACTTGATGCAAAAGTTAGGTATAGATAACAATTCCGATCTTGTCCGCTACGCTATCAAACATGGCTTAACTCGGGAATAGCTATTTTATTTGCACGAGCTAGCTTTGCGTGTCTATTTGTTCAGCGTACCAGCAATTTGGCTATGGCTTTGCAATTGGCACAGTTAAAGAAACGCGTGTACCTTGTTTTTCATTCGAATCTACCGTAATTAACGCCCCCATTAGATGGGCACGGTGCTTCATGTTCAATATACCAACTCCGGTGGTTATGTGCTGAGTATTGCTTGGGAGGCCCACGCCGTCATCGGCAATAGTCAGGGATATTTCATTTTTGTTTACAATTAATTCAATTGATATGTGATTTGCCGCACTATGCTTTACAGCATTATTTATTGCTTCCTGGGTGATGCGATAAAGATTAGTGGCAATCATGAAATCGGTTATTTCATTGTCACCTTTCCAGTGAATTTCACAAGGAATACCTGAGGCTGTCAATACGTCCTCTACTAGTTGTTCAAGGGCTTGCTTCAGCCCTTGGCTAGAAATATTAAATGGAATTAATCCATGAGTAATATAGCGTGTGCGTTTGATTGCGTCTTGGGTAATATTCTTTATGGTTTCAGCTTGTTTATAGGCTTCTTGATCTAACTTGGCAAGACGACTTGCCAGAGAACCAGCGAGATAAGCAACGCCTGTCAGCAACTGACCAAGGTCATCATGCAACTCACGGCCAATTTGTGCCTGTGTCTCTTCGTTGACCTCAAGGAATCTACGCTCCAGTTTTTTTCGTGCTTGCATCTCAAGTTCTAGTTTATTTGCAGTTGCTTGCAAATCTTGCGTTCGTTCAGACACGCGAGTTTCCAGATCGTCATGTGATTTCTTCAATGCCTTCTGCAAAGCAGATGCCTCAGTAATGTCATTCATAATGCCGATAGTTCCAGAATTTTCACCCATTTCATCGACAAGCATAACCCTTGTAATTTCAAAAAGATGAGATTTTCCATCGGCAAATGTGAGCGTCTCACGGGTATGTAGTGAAATTTCATTTATCAAGCAAAATTGCTGAGTCTTCGAAAGATCTAAAGAGGATTCCCCCGCAAATATCTCTGACGGCCGCCTAGATATAAATTGCTCTTCTTTCATTCCGAATGCATTGCAAAATGCTTTGTTAACGTATTGATAGCGACCATCAGTTCCTGAAAACCAAATGCAGATGGGGGAATAATCAAGGATACCGTGTAATTTAGCTTGGCTCGAGCTAAGATCAGCTGCGTACTGTATTGCACTCGTGGCTATATAAGCGATCAGAATATTTGTGGACAAAATTAATGTCGCGAGGATTAGTTTTGATAATATAGGCAAGACAGAGCCATATAAAACAAGAGGAATCCCTTGCAGCAAAATCGAAGTTATGACTACTGTGCGAACCAACCACCTTTGTTTACAATGAAAACACACGACAATGAGTGGAAATGCATAAAGCAAATGCATCTGAATTGTGTCATCGTTCAACACGTCAGCAATAAATATTGCCACCATCACAATTATGCTACCAATAGCGGCGACACTTTGCGGGATGCCACCCGGTGTTGCTAATCGTCGTAGGAATTTATATATAAAGCTCATTTTTCTATAAAAAGTAATGTCATAAGTCCAATCCAGATTCGGTGTATCTGGTGCAGTTAAAGAATAAAAGCTTCTTGAAACATCCTTGCTTGTATTCCTTAGTAGGTAACGACATAACTGTAACTCAATGGCAAAGAAATGACATGGTGTTTGCGTTCTTGATCCAGGTCGCCAGAACTCGACGAACCCGACGACTCCCATGCCCTGCAAGGAATTTGCGGAGGGACACTGGCGACGGGTCGTCAAATGCTCCCCCTAACCGAGCAACTTAATGTAAGTGATGAGTGGCCGCTTCACTCAATCAATTTTAAATTTGTCTAGCACAACTAAACGGTGCATGAAGAGGCTTTGCCAATTTTCTAGGAACTATGCGGGTGCATAGAAGCATCAGCTGACGCAGGATTATGACGAATCAGATTATTTCAAAGCGCTCAAATGTTGTAGCTCGACACTGCTGAAAACGCCTGAAAATATGAAAAATTTTCTTGACTGAATGGCCCAAGACGTGGATTTGCCATTGACCTATAAGAATTGATTACCGTGAACCAACCATACGTGAATGAAATAACGGCCATCAATTAAACGGTGCTCACAACGTATTTTTTAGTATAACCGGAAAGCTGAGTTTTTGCGCAAAATAACGAGCTTATTACACTCACACATTCAAATGACTGAAGGACAGCAGGTTAATAAAAAGTATATTAACTATGACATGATAAATAATTGTCATTTAATATGATTTATATTAACATATTATTAACATAATATGAAAATAGTCCTATGGAAAACCGCACTGCCAGGCTGACATTTTTGATTGATCCAACAAAAAAACAGATATTTGAGGAAGTCTGCGCAATGAAGGATTTGACTCCATCCCAAGTCGTGCGCCAAATGATTCGGGATTACGTTCAGCACCACGGCAGCCCGGAACAGATTGCTCGAATGCCGATTAAAGGAAAGGCAAAAAAATGATAGCCATTTGCAGACTGCTGATGTGAACCAGGCAAAAAATATACCTGTTGTCACCGGACACTCCAAGTGTAGTGAGGTTCAGCAGTACCTTACTTTCCTCTTAAGTGGCGAAGTGTTTGCGGTCGCCATCCACAATATCCATGAAATTATTGAGTATGGGAATCTCACCAAAGTCCCGATGATGCCGGCTTTCATTCGAGGTGTGATTAATCTGCGTGGCATTGCAATACCGGTAGTTGACCTATCTGCGCGTCTGGGGCTAAAACAGAAGACCAAAATATCCAAGCGTACGTGCATTGTTATACTCGAAGTGAAGGGTCCTGAAGAATCCAGGCATGACGTTGGTGTAATGGTAGACAGCGTCTCCGAAGTGCTGGAAATTCCCCACACTGAAATTGAACCGCCGCCAGCATTTGGCTCCAAGAAATGCATGGACCTCATGCAAGGAGTGGGCAAGGTGGCGGGAAAATTTGTCATCATCCTGGAAGCAGACAAGGTGCTGTCGGATGATGAGTTGTCATTACTAGGACAGCTCTAGAAAAATGCCTGGGCAAGGACAAACTATGAAACCGGGAAGAAATGACGCATGCCCTTGCGGCAGTGGGAAGAAATACAAGAAATGCTGCCAGGATAAATCGGTAACACGCTTGTCCACACTAAGTGTTTCTGTGACGGGTTCAGCGCCCACTGCTGCCGAACATAAGCAACTTGTCGTCTTGTTCAATGCCAAACGCTTTGTGGAGCTAGAAGCACACGCAAGCTTGCTGGTTGAACAGTATCCGGCATCCGGTTTTTCCTGGAAAGCCTTGGGTGCAGCCCTTAATGCGCAAGGAAAAAATGCCTTGCCCGCTATACAAAAGGCGGCACTATTTTCATCCGATGATGCTAACGCGCATTTAAATCTGGGCGATATGTTGTGCGGACTGGGTCAACATGACGACGCAGTTACAAGCTACCTCAATGCGCTAGCCATCAAACCTGACTATGCAGAAGCACACAACAATCTGGGCACTGCCCTGAAGAATCTTGGAAAAATCAATAACGCGGAGGCGAGTTACCGCAGGGCGCTAAACTATAAACCTGATTTCATCGAGGCACATTATAACTTGGGTAATGCCCTGTTTGAGCTTGGGCAACTTGAAAACGCAGTGGCAAGCTACCACCATGTGTTGAAGCTCAACCCCAATCTTGCAGAAGCTCACAGCAATTTAGGAATTGCTTTAAAAGACCTCGGACGGTTTGAAGAAGCAGCAACAAGTTTCCGTGCTGCATTGAAAATCAACCCTAATCTGGCTAAAGTTCACAGTAACTTGGGAGTTGCCTTGAAAGAATTGGGGCAAGTTGATGAGGCTGTTGCGAGTTACCGTCGGGCTGTGGAGTTAGATCGCGATAACGCAGAGGCACATTACAACCTGGGTAATGCTCTGCGAGATCTTGGACAGGTTGTACGCGCAATGGCAAGCTACCGCCATGCACTGAAAATAAAATCTGATTATGCCGAGGCTCACAGTAATTTAGGTAATGCCCTGCGAGATATTGGACACCTTGATGGTGCATTGGAAAGTTGCAGCCATGCGGTGGAGATCAATCCATATATCGCCGAGTATTATGGCAACTTGGGCAATGTCCAATACGACCTAGGACAACTCAATGACGCAGAAGCCAGCTATCGCCGAGCACTTGAGCTGAAACCTGATTATGCCGAAACACATAGCAATCTGGGTAATGTTCTACACGACCTTGGACAATTCGACAATGCCGTAGCAGGTTTCCGCCGGGCACTTGAGCTTAAGCCCAATCTTGCTAAAACTCACAGCAATTTGGGTGGTATCCTCATGGAACTGGGGGAAAAGGATGAGGCTGAAAAATTCCTGAACAAAGCAATAGAGCTTGCCCCAAGTGACGCAAGGCCGTTAGCTACCTCCCTCTTCTACATCCCTTGCCAGCAGAATGATCCTCGCCTCAATCAACTCGAAGCGATCTACGCCCAGCGAAAAACTTTGCCACTTGAAGAAAGAATCCGACTGGATTATGCCATGGGCAAGGCAATGAAAAACATCGGTCAATATGACAGGTCATTTACCGCCTATGAAGAAGCAAACCGACTCCGCTATCAGGTTCGTCCATTTGATGAAGCCGCAGATGAGCGCTTCCTTGAAGAATCATGCAGCCTCTTTACTTCGGAACTGTTTAATAAATTCGCCTCAGTGGATGAATCCTTAAAAACCGTTCATGATGAGCGTGTACCGATATTTATTGTGGGCATGCCACGTTCTGGGACAACACTCATCGAACAAATTCTGTCCAGTCACCCAGCCATTTATGGGGCAGGAGAACTCTCAATACTTGGCAAAATTGTAAAAAATGCCAAAAACCTCTTGCTCGATTTGCAAGACTGGAAGGGCTCGTTATTATCCTTGCGCGAACTCGGGCAAAAATATCTTGACCAAGTCTGGAAACTTGCACCGAATGCACGGTACATCACCGATAAATTGCCTGCCAACTATCGGCACTTGGGTTTGATCCATCTGATGTTTCCCAATGCGAAAATCATTCACTCGATGCGTGACCCTATGGATACATGCTTTTCCTGCTACGCTCTGAGCTTCAGGAGTGAACACGAATATAGCAATGACCTAGAAATGCTGGGAAGACATTATCTTCGCTATAGGAAATTGATGAAGCACTGGCATAGCGTTCTGCCGCCGGGGCGGATACTCGACGTGCATTATGAATACAATGTTGCCGACCCAGAACATAAAGCGAGGTTAATGCTGGATTATGCTGGACTGGCATGGGATCCAGTTTGCCTCAGATTTTATGAAACCAAGCGAGTTGTATTAACACCCAGCGTCCTTCAGGTACACAAACCCATCTATACAAGTTCTGTGGGCAGATGGAAGCATTTTGAGAAACACTTAGCCCCTTTGCTTGAGATAATCAATTCTGCAAAGTCATCAGAACGCATCTCAGCTAAGCAAGACTAATAATTAAATTATTCTTGGGGGCGAGTGAACGGAGTTGGTAGCTCTTTGACCATTTCCCTTCGCAGCTCCTGATGTCAGCTATGTGTGGTCTAGAACGGACAAATCTTGCTCTTTTTGCACTTCATCACAACCCACCAGTTCCGGTCATAAAATCTTATTAATTCGCTACTCAATAACAGACAGAGTTTGAATGAACGAAAACATAGGACAAACACCGATTTAATATTGCAGAATCTTCGTATCGAAAATCACGTCAAGAACTTTTATTATCACTTTACCAGCCCCACATACACTTTACGTCAAACGTTGGAGCTATATGATCGGAAAAAAAGTTGATGGATGCTACTGCTGGTTTGTTACCACGATATATCTAAAAACGGAGAAATCAGATCAGCTTCATGAATCATTAATTTATTCATAACTGAAATAAGCCCTGTTACCCGCTTTCGGTCAGGACTTAGATCGTTTGTTACTGGAGGCAGAAGTGCGAACCGAAGCTATGACACCATTGGTGCATAAACCATTAGAGCTTCCCAGCCACGAGGTTCTTTCACAACTCGCACTTAATGATACTCAGGCATATGAGGCATTGTGCAGCCAGTTAATAAAAGATTTCATTGATAGCGCTCCGGAAAAATACAAGCCTCGACTGCTAGGATTGCAGTTCCGTGTGGATGGCATACGTCGACTTTCAAGTTCCCCTCTGGGGGCAACAATGAAAGTCCATCAAATGATGCTGGAAAGTTTCCTTAGCCTAAATCAATGCTGGCAGGATTTCATTGAGTTAAATAGTAAACGAATAGACCAGCAAGTACCAACACAAGATACGGAAAGCCCTCCGACAAGAAGTGCACAAATTATTGAGTTCAGGAAGCGCTCTCCGCCCAATCAGGTGTAGATGCCAGCGACTGTCTGTATTCCCTACGACTTGCCGATGGCGCCGGGCTCGCTGTGGCTGCAAGTGATACACAAACCATGAGTGTGATTAGTATCACTGGAAGAGGACGGAATGACTATAATGGCCGACAGCAACTTCTCGGTAATTTACACAACGTGTGACAGCCCCACTACCGAACCAGTCCCTTAGTTGTGTATCTTGACTTTCCAGGCATTGCACTTTGCACCAATTGCAGCATCTGCTTCCGGGTAGTCATAATGTAAGTGGAGAACTGTTGCTTTACGCTAAGATAGGTTGCCACTATCAGGCTTATTTTCAAGACACGATTCTCGACATCAATATCTGACTTCTTCAGCAACAATATTTCATTAAGTCGACAACCCGTTCCCAAAAGCAGAATGGCGATATTGCAAACGGCGCGATTTTCATCGGTGCGGGCGCGCGACATCCATCAATTGCACAAGCTGCTCGTCTGACAGATAATGCTCAATTTTATTGTCATGATTGAATAGCCTGAAATTTGCCAACGGGTACTTGTCGATTAATCCATACTCTATGCACATCGAATACATTTTTCGAAGCAGTTTGGGATGGTGGTCCGCACTGCTTGCTGATAGACCTTCCTCAAGCAACTTTCCATGCCATACAACCACATCTTTTTTCTGCACTTGGTCTAAACGCAGGTGACCGAATTCCTTCTCTATGCGGGTAGACTTGATCAAGCTATAGCCGAGAGTGCCAAACAGTCTGTTGGTTACCTCGGCGAAGAGGCTTGGGAAAATCCTGAAACGGGTCGTAGTTCAAATGTCTACTATTGGGAGACTATGGAAGGACTCCAAGAGTTAATGAAAAATCCAAAGCACCTTGAAGCTAAGGCGTCTCAGTCAAATTTGCTGAATGGGTACCAAATCGTAATCGCACAGGTTATACGTGCTTATGGGGATGGCGCAATTTCACATCCCACCTCATCGTTCGTCAATGACTATGCGAACGTTGACTAGCCTAGTTACCCCAGAATTTCATAATGCAGGAGGTATCATCCTTGACTGACTACCCAAGATTCGTACTCAACCGTACAGTATTGATATTGATATCCAAGCAACCTTTTCTTGATTGGCTGAATGCCGCCCACCAGAACCCATTGTCCCTAACCTTGGAAATGCTGCGGATTGATAACGATACTTTCCTGATCCCACAATACGAAGATCCACTTCATGCTGTTAAGTGGGCAGAAGATCACTGGCAGTTCCTATTTGATTCCATATTATTTGATTGGGTCACAGATGAGTCAGTGTGGCCACAGAATCGCACTCTTGATATTTTTCTGGAATGGTTCGACATTGACGTCCACTCTATGGTGTGGGATCTAGCCAATGAGCCACTGTTGGTCGAGGACTGGGGGATGGAAGATGAATGTGTGGATTTTGAATATCCGGATGACTCCAGCCCAAAGCTTCATTAGATGGATCACCCCAACCCCACACTTTCTTGAGTGCAGCTTACCGCTCCGAACAAGTGACAAACAAACTTCGCGGAACAATATCGCGTGATACTTTGGTGTTTGGGTCACCTAGTTTGTTAAATGTGTGAATATTTATCAAACCAGATAACCCCGCCACTTGGCTGTAACCTAAAATTTAAGCCAACTACAATTCAAGCGAATGCCGAGTTGACTGCTCATGGTGTTTCATGTGCCTCGAAACAAACAATGCTAACCACGCAGAAGGAATACCCGTAATGCCAATTGCAGTAACGACCAGAATTAGTGTGATGACTAAGGCGTAGATGTCCATTGCGTCTCTCTCCTTATCAAGCCTGCTCTTCTCAAAATTACACTTCGTTGCTGAATCCGCCTGTAATGTCACAACTACTCTGTTGCTCTAAGCCGCATCTACAAATAATAATTATTTCCTGACTGAGACCGTAAAACTAGTCTATGAGCATTTTCACAATAGCAACAGCAATAGGAATAGTCACTGCAATAGCAATAAAAGCGTAAATTGATTGATAAAAAAAACAGCGATTCTCTGAAGTCATTCCTGACCAGAACTTTGGCGTATGTGTATTCATGATACCGGCCTCCTGCGAAATAATTGAACGTCAGGCGACTACAGTTCTAATCGTTGGTGTTGAGTTATTAAATTTAACCATAACACAACTGTTTCCATATATACATATTTACTGATAAATGTCAATCAATATTATTTACGGCTTCTACATATAACAATAAAACAGATGGTTATATTAATTTTTACATTGCGAAAACGATCACTCGTCGCATTAACATGGAGATTAAACGATTCTAATATGCAAAATACCAATAATCCGGTAGTGGGCTTCGATATTGAGTGGAAAAGTACCGTTTGATTGTTTGGTTCCAACCCCGTGAGACGTTCTTAAGCCTGCCCCGAGCTGATCATAAATCCGGGATGGAGAGTAGGGCAATCCGTATTGGTACGGATAGTATTATTTTAAGCAAAGCGTAAAATCAATTCGACAGTTTACCCTTTGAGCTGTCGATACATGTAATCTCCTCCGTTACGCGCACATCAACTATTATGAGATGTGCGCTTTCTTTTTGCCCCAAGCATCAAGTTTTTTATCTTAAAGGTGATTCACTTAATTTATTTTCAGTGTTTGCCCTATGAAGTACTGAAAAACGTGAACGTTAGCTGATAACAAACAATTTCTAATATTTTGATGGTGGCGTTGACTCGGCTACTCAACACTCAACAACTTTATTTTTAGCCTCGGCTCGCTGATTTAATAGCAACAACACCTAGCTCTGAGCTATCCAAATAGCTTACATACTATTTAATCTCTCAACCTGACACAATTTCAGTTATTTGCTGGCCCTGAGTTGTATTTATTATTTCATCAAACTTTCCTTGTTCGAGTAATTTTAGGAAAGCCATAACTACTACTGGATCAAATTGAGAACCGGCTCCAGCCTTGATTAGATTAGCCGCTTTTTGTACTGGCCATGGCAGCTTGTATGGTCTGCAACATACCAGTGCATCAAACACATCAATTACCGATACGATACGAACTGCGAAATGCAATTCTTTAGCATAAACCCCATTTGGATACCGTGCCAGAATACGACTAAAAGTTTCCCACGAGAGGCGCCGACCTCGCGTCCTGCGAGCAAGCCACCGTCGCCAGATGCTGCGCACCGCATGAACAAACTTCGTTAGACTCCGATAGTTCGTCGGGCGGCCGTAGTACTGGTAGTGACCCCGCAATTTCGCATTGAGTATTCGCTGCTGGTGTTCCAACGGGTCATGCAGATGCTCCCGACACCATGCAGAAATGGCCATAAGCCCTCTCCGCAGGCGCTTCTTCATCGTACCTAGATGAATCATGAAGAACCCAGCCCGGCTTGAAGCGCACCGGTGCGTAAAACCCAGAAAGTCGAATGTTGCTGTCGAACCTTTCTTCCGTTTCGCCTCAAAATAGGCACTGCACCCGAACTTTACCAGTCGGGTTTTCTCCGGATGAAGTGTCAGACCATACTTCGCAAACCTCTTCGGCAGAACCTCCAATACGCGTTCTGCATCTTCCTTGTACTGAAAGCACAGCAGTCCATCATCAGCATAACGGATTTCATGCGCTTCTCCTCTCAAGCACGGTTTCACCTCTTTCTCGAACCATACATCCAGCACATGGTGAAGATAGATGTTGGCCAGCAACGGGCTAATGATTTGCCCTTGGCCGGTTCCCGTTTCGCTCATCAAGAGTCGCCCTTGATCCACTACGCCTACGTTGATCCACTTGCCTATCAATCCAAGAATGCTTGAATCACTAATCCTTTGTTCGACCATCTCCATGAGTTGTTTCCGTACAATCGAATCAAAATAGGAAGTGATATCCAGTTCAAGAACATACTCCATCGGCCGACGGCAAATCACTTGGCCTACTTCATCCAGCGCATCGTGTGCACTTCGTCCCGGGCGGAATCCGTGAGAGCAATCGAGAAAGTCTTGCTCGAAAATCAAGTTGAGAACATCCACCGTGGCTCGCTGTACGATCTTGTCTTCAAGTGCGGGAATTGAGATCGGTCTCTTTTTCCCGTCTTCCTTGTCGATGTAGATTCGTCGCAGCGGCTGCGCGCGATAGGTGTTGCTCCCCAGCTTTCCGTGCAGTTTAGTGAGGTTCTCAATCAAGTGCCCTTCGTAGTCCGCGTACGTGACTCCGTCCACACCAGCTGCGGCGTTCTTGCGCAGATTATCAAATGCTTCCCATAGCGCTCCTATCGTCAGAACATGAG
>Ga0364881_10549_pt1 | contig 18704 bp, 19 predicted proteins | sample ExccelJu500001D4_5_FD_206923 | JGI IMG/M metagenome (GOLD analysis project Ga0364881, IMG submission 206923) | Enriched cells from Trout Bog Lake Hypolimnion, Wisconsin, USA - BchlTB.July30.5000.01.D4 | ecosystem: Environmental > Aquatic > Freshwater > Lake > Hypolimnion/Profundal zone | place...
CTCGACCAGAATTCGTTTGAGTTCGAGATAGCTGGGGTGAATGGGCAACTTACCCTTGGCGTTGGATTCCACAAAGTCCATAAACACCGTCACGGCATCGGCACCATTGGCTAGGTCAAAGCGGCGGTTGCGCACCATTGAGTTGATGGCACTACGGGTGGTCAGGCTGTGTGGCGTGCGATGCCAGGGTGGGTGTGCTCGCAAAACCCCCAGACGGTGGCCATCATTAGTAGTGGCTAGAGCGATGCGCGCATCATTTTCAAGGTGGTTGATCACCCAGATCTTTTTTCCCACCAGATCGTGGCGCTGCGACAGCTCGTCATTGGAGTAGCTGGCTCCCAGGAAATTCACATAGGGCTTGCGGCCCTGCTGGTAGCCACCACGCACAACGCATAGCTTGCGCACACTAAGGAGGCCTTGAACGGAGTTGGGGTCTGCATGGCGCTTGGGCAGCTTGTCCATGGAGGCATAGAAGTCCAGCATTTGCAGCGGCGAGCGGTATCCCAGGCTGCTGTGGGGAGTGGCGTTGTAATTGGCGATCAGGGTGTCGAGCAGTTCGGCGGCGTATTCCCACTGGAACTCGCTGATGACGGCCACCTTTGCAGGGTCGCGCCCGCCTTTGTCCTGGACTTTGCCGCCGGTAGTGTTGGACAGCCGGTGCAGGCCGCGCGCACCCAGCGTCTTGAAGAATGATTCGATAAATGGTCTGTCATCCATGCTTCTGCGCTGTGCAAATCCGCTGCTGGGATCCATCAGTGTGGAGCCCACAACATCCTTCAATTTATCTTTGACCGTTTTGCAGGTCTCGGCCAAGGCACCGTCGACGCTGGTTTCGTTCCAGCACAGTCCGACATAGCGAGCATCGTGCCCACTGGGCAAGGCAGCGTCATCAAAGTAAGCCTGCTCACCAAAATTCAGATCCTTACGCGTCCAGCGGACAAGGGCGTTCTTGATTGCCGCTGTGACGTCCTCCTTGTTGACCTCAATGCGCAGGCTGAGGTAGTAGCCGATCACGGCTCGGGAAACGACGTCAAGCAGCACTATGACCCAGAGCCGGTGAATGAGCCGCGGGCTCCAGCCGCCATCGGGTTGGGGAATCATCACTACAAAGCGGCCGTCCAGCTTGTGGGCGTCCATCTCTACACGCTCATAAGGGCTTTGGACTGGTCGGTTGATGCCATCACCCGAGACCATTTTTCTTTCCAACTGGGGCCCACCGACAATGCGGGCCGCTTTTAACGGGTTGGCACTCAGGACGGCATCGGCATACCTGCAAAGACTGGGGTAGCCCATGGTTTTCATAGTGAAGGGCCATTCGTTGCGGATCTCGTATCCAAGGCCCCGTAGCTCTTTGAGAAACCAGGCCCAAAGCGCATGCCGCGGCTGCCGTATTTGCCCCAATTTAAGATCCGGGCATGTTTTGATGATTTGCTTATCGAGGCGCTGTGCAAAATCGGGTTCTTGAAGAAGAAGGTTGGACAGCGCGCCCGCGGCACCCCCGCCTTTTGCATTCGCGCGAATTTTCGACTTCCGGCTGTATTTGGCGATGTGTATTCCAGGAACCAGGCCCCGCCAGCCGTAGACGCGACCATCTGGGTGTTGATGCATGCATCGCTCTCGGATCGTTCGATTTAGGAATCTGGGGTGCACACCGGTTGTCGCGGATATGGCGGAAGCATCTGTGCCCAGCAGGTAAAGTTTCACCGCTTCCTTGCGTCGTAGGAAGAGGTCCAATGTTTTGGGTGGAAGCGTACCGAGGTCCGGTTCTGGCCAGTTGGAGATGGAAAAGTCCGGCCTGTCGGTGATTCCCTTAAGGGTCCTGCCGGTGGGAAGGTCGTTGGCCATGAAAAATTAGGTTTGGAAATCAGCCGGGTTCATGGGAATTTCGACCAATCCAGGAACGTTTTCATGAAAATTACCATGTGATGAACGTTATCTTGAAAAAGGAATTTTCATGATTTATAGAGTACTTTTCTTGAATTTCAAGGAAATCAAGGTCTTACCCAAGACCCATTGGGAACACATTCATGAAATTGAACGGAACCTGTTCAAAAGCCCTAGAATGCCCAGCGAGAATCAGAAATCCAGGTGTTTCGGTGCCTCCCTGTAATCGTAATTTTTTGTTAAGCATGTTTGACATATTTTTGAAGCAGTAGTCCAATCAACTGTATGAACCTCGCAGACATCGGCCACCTCGTGCACACGCGACGCGTAGCGTTGGGCTTGTCGCAGGCACGCTTAGGCGCGATGAGCTCCCTGTCGCGCGTGACCATCAACCAACTCGAAAACGGGGCGCTGGTGGACCTGGGTGCTGCCAAGCTGATCGCGCTCTTGGACTTGGTGGGCATCAACCTGGATGCAGGTGCCCGCAAGGGCCACATGCATGCGCTCGAGTCGGTCAGTCAGACGGCCAGTGTGAGTTACAGGACGGTGCTCGATCCGGACATGTTGGCTGCCGCTCTTGTGGATGGCACATTGCCCGAGCGCATCACAGCCCACGTTGCCACCTTGCTGGACGAAGCCCCTTTGTCTTTGATAGTGGCAGCCGTCGAGGAAGTGGCTGCCAAAAGCAACCTCGCCCCAAAGCTACTGTGGAAGCACCTGATTGCCTGGGCCCATGCGTTGCATTCGCCCAGAGAGGTGTGGGCGTGATCAATCAGACCTTCAAGACACCCACCACATTGCCCGACGGTGTCTGGCAAGTCCTGCTGCAGCACGCGTTTTCCCTGGTGGATGAAATCGCAACCCACGGTATCCCGGACCCGTTCTGGACCTTTGGCGGCGGGACCGTTCTCATGCTGCGCTACGGCCACCGCATGAGCAAAGACATTGACATCTTTGTGCCAGATCCCCAATACCTGGGCTATGTCTCGCCGCGCCTGAGCGATGTGGCCGAAGGGGTTTCCGACAAGTATGTGGAAGGGCCTGGCTACATCAAGCTGCTGCGCCCAGAAGGTGAGATCGACTTCGTTGCCTCGCCGAATCTGACAGCCGAACCCTTCGAGATGTGGAAACTGCTGGGACGTGCGATCAAGGTAGAAACCTCAGCCGAAATTGTTGCCAAAAAGTTGTGGCACCGCGGCGACCGGGCGACGGCCCGGGATCTGTTTGATCTGGCACTGGTGATTGAACGTGAGCCCCAGGCGCTGGCTGCGGCAGGCCCGTATTTGATCAAACACCGAGGCGCGTTTTTGCAGCAAGTGGACCAGCGCAAGCTTGTTTTGAAGGCTCAGTTTGATGCGATCGATGTACTCGACTACCGACCCAGTTATGAACAGGCCGCTGACGCAGCGTCGGTATTCTTGATGCAACTTTGAAACTGGAGGAAAAAGATGCACAAGCCGCTCTTTGTGCCCTCTCGTTGGGAGTTCAGCTACCGTGCCTGAAATCCACCAAATGCATAGCACCGGCGCCTGCGCAGCCAAGGCATCCTTGCTCGCCATAGTGGGTGTCGAGAAAGCAAGCGCAGTGCAGTGCCAGCATCCAGGGTGCAACCACCGGGTTTACCGACGCATCCACGTGGTGAATGAGGCAGGACACTTGCTGGTTCTGGGCTCTTCCTGTTTTGCCAAGCGCTACGGATCCAGAGCGGTCCTGGGTCAGCCATCCATCGGTGGTGCCAATGGTCGCCAGTTGTCGGACGACGAACGCCCAATGCTGGTGGACAACACGGCCGCTCTGCTCGCTCGGTATCGACAGGAGCACCTTGAAACGCAAGCAGCCATGAAGGAGAAGCTTCGATCTTTGAAGGCAGAGTTTGTGAGCCGACCGGTTGGATCGGTCACACCTGTACCTCCATCTGTCCATAACGTGTGGCACCAGTCCATCAGAAGACCGCCATGGGCATGGGTGAAGCCACTGAGTTCAGTGGCCTATTTTCATCTCAAGGACCAAACGGGCTGGGTCAGAGTGCAGCATGTACAAGGCGTGCAAATGTTGATGCCTTGGCCCAGTTTTGAGGGATGGGATGAAGTTTTTCCGACGTCTGTGGGAAGTCCCGATCTTGATACGGGTGGGTATGAAATCACAGACCTCATCCAAACGGTGAGCTTCTTGCGTGCGCGATCTGAGTGGGACCGTGTAGGCAATTGGTCAGAGGCCATTCCTTGATCTCCCCTCAAAGCTGCGTACGTTGATGCAACACTTATCCGAACAGCGTTCCGCTACCAAACGCAAGCCGGGCCGCCCCAAAGGCTCCGTGGCCAAGGTCATGCAAGAGGCCCGGGCCCTGGGCGTGCACCATTTCGCATTCGTGCGGTCAAGCATCCTGGGCCTCGATCTGGCTGAAGCCTTCGAGCGCTACATGGCCTGGTCAGAAACAACGACCGATCTGCGCTTTGTGCAGAACCGGCGTGATGCACTGCTCAAGCAGATCATCGAAACAGGCCGTCAATACGACGCGACACGGGCCGGCGGCGACAAGATCACGAACCTGCTGGACCTGTTGCGGTCGGACGCGAGGCCCAAGCCAACAGTGGCGTTGCCTTCACTGGATGAATGGGTCGAAGCCGAAGGGATGGACCCGGACATGTGGAGCGAGGCGGACATGCTGGCCGAGTACAAGGCCGCGTTCGGACTGGACAACGCTGATGCGCAGGAAGCCGCAGCAGGCCACAAGGATGTGGTGGGGGACCGGGTGAGGGCGCTGAACCACCTGGAAACGGTGCTTTCCGTGATCCCGGCCGCCACGGACCGGCTGGAGTCGTGGTTTGCAAAGCCCGTGGTCAAAGTGATGCGAAACGTGGGCCTGCTCACGCTTGGTGACCTGGTGCGCTTCATCAACGTCTACGGCTACCGCTGGCATTCGCAGATGAAGGGTTTTGGAGTGGTTCGGGCTAAGCAAGTTTTGACCTGGCTGGTCCTGGAGCAAGACCACCTCAACCTGCTGATCTCAGGAACGGTACATGAGCCCAAGTCGAAGCAGGAATTGCGCGTGGCCGCTCTGGTGCCTGCTGTTGGTGCACCTCAAGGCCTGGCCCAGTTCGGTGCTGGCACGCTTGTTCGCAGTGGACTGGTCCGCATGCAAGCAACCCCTGAACTGGCTGGTGAGCGCGGAGATTTTCGGTCGCACATGGCAAACACCCTGGGCGCGAAGAACGACCTGGAGGCGGTGGACATTTGGTTGGGTCGCTATGCAGAGAAGCCGTCGACGCAACGCAGCTATCGCAAAGAAGCAGAACGCTTTTTGCTGTGGTGCGCGCAGGAGTTGAGAAAGCCGTTGTCTAGCGTCATGGCGCCGGACGTAATGAAGTACAGGGCCTTTCTACAGGCCGTTCCCTCCACATGGATTCAGAAGATCCCATTGAAGCGCACCGATCCGGCCTGGCGAGCATTTCGGACACAACCAAGCCCTGCCTCTCAAAAGCAGGCGCTGGTGATCCTGCAAACGCTGTACGGCGGCCTGGTGGATGCGGGCTACCTGGTGGCTAACCCGTTCAGGTCGATCATGAAGAGTTTCGATCTGCCGGCGTCCAAGATGGACATCAAGCGCTCGTTCACTGAAGCCGAATGGCTGCACGTCCTACATTGCGTCGATGCGCAAACCGCAGGCCCTGAGAATCTTCGCCTGAAATGCATTCTGGAATTGCTGGTCACCTCAGGCATCCGCCTGGAAGAGCTGGCTCGCGCGACACACAAAGACCTGCGACTGGAAGCCTTGCCGGATTTGCCTGAGACCTGGATTCTCACAGTCACCGGCAAACGCAACAAGACGCGCGAAGTCCCGCTCAATCCGGACGTCGTGAGGTTGCTGGGCCTTCACGGTGGCGACTTCTTGGACGAGGACCTCGCACGTGAAGACCAGTCCGATTTACCGCTCATCCGCACGCTGCACGCATCGGTCGCCAAGTGGTCAAGAGGGAGGGGCGGTGAGCTGGTGGTGGCATCCAAGAACGAATCAGCAGGTACGCCACTTTCATCAGCCGGCATCTATGCGGTGCTCAAGCGGTTCTTTCGACAAGCGGCCAAGACGGCTGAGGTGGTGGGTCTGGATTCGCGCAGGTTCGAGAAAGCAAGCACCCACTGGATGCGTCATACCTTCGTGCGCCAAGCGCTAGTAGACGGGGTACCGATTGAGGTTGCTTCTGAGCTGGCCGGCCACGCGTCTATTGACACAACTTCGATCTACTCAACGCAGGAGCTGGCCAGGAAGATCAAGGCGGTGGCGGGGATGCGCAGAAGGGTTGCAAATGTGGACTAACCTACTTGCTAAGACATACCAAGTAGGTTAGAGTAATCGCATGGAGAAACGAACCCCGCATTGCAGGCTGATTGAGGTGAAAACCTTGGTGGAGACCGGCAAAGTACGCGCGACAAATTCGGCTCGACTTGGAGCTTCCGCGCTGGGAATGGAACTAGCAGAAATGCTGGCGGTGCTGATGGCACTAACACCGAGCGATTTCTACAAGAGCATGACAACACATGCAGATAACAAGGTCTGGCAAGACGTGTACCGTCCGTCCACGTACGCAGGCGACGTGTATCTGAAGTTGACGGTCATTGATGACGTGCTAATTGTGTCTTTCAAGGAGCTATGAACATGAAATGTCCTGTTTGCGGCGCGGCGGAACTCATCCATGACACCCGCGATCTGCCCTACACCTACAAAGGTGAAACCACGACTATTCCCGCAGTGACCGCGGACTTTTGTCCCGCATGCGATGAGTCCATCACGGATATGGCCGAGACAGAACGGGTGATGCGCGAAATGAATGCGTTCAATAAGCAGGTCAATGCCGCGATCGTTGACCCCGGATTCATCGTTGCAGTTCGCAAGAAGCTCGAGCTTGGACAGCGCGAAGCCGGCGAAATTTTCGGCGGCGGTATCAACGCCTTCTCTCGATACGAGAACGGCAAGACCAAACCGCCTCTGGCCTTGGTCAAGCTGCTCAAGGTGCTGGACCATCACCCTGACTTGCTCAATGAAGTTCGGTCGGCTTAACCAGTTCAGTTATTCGAATTTTTCGATCAACTGCTGAATTTGAATTACATCAAATGCCATGCAACCAGTAGCCGAAACCCCGAAAAGCCTCGCCATCCTGGACAAGGACACGCTGGCGGCAGTGCGTCTTTTCAAGTCACTCATCGTCGAAAAGTACCCGGTCTATCGCGTGATGGTCAACGCAAGCCGCGCCCGTGGCACGCATCTGCCGGACAGTGATGTTGATTTGGTCGTGCTCCTGGAAGGTGGCTGCGTACCCACTTGTCGGTGTAGATTCGCCGTTACTCAATTTGCTCTACCTCTTCAATGATTACTTGAGTTTGTTGTGAAACGAACTAAAGTTGATACGTTTGTGACGTAAAGTTGTAATCTTAGTACGTGGCAGATACGCGTCGAATGGCGAGTGACATGTGGTGGACGGCCTCGCCGTGCAGGAGGTAGTGGCCTCTGGTACTCATGAACTCAGTGACTTCTGCCCACATACACAGGGAACTCGCTAGGTCCTCGGCCAGCCACAGCGCGACCTGTTCGTCCCAAGTCTTGATTGAGGTGTGACGTTTGCGAACCGGTAGATTGGTCAACCAGCTGGCCAAGCCGAGCGCCGGCGCTGTGAAGCCGGTGGGCGGTGCCAATGCCTGCCAAGATTGGTTTGGCCGGTACTCCCCTGTCGGCCGCCGGCATCTATGCTGTGCTCAAGCGGTTCTTCCGTCAGGCTGCGAAATCGGCTGAAGTGGTCGGGCTGGATTCCCGGCGCTTCGAGAAAGCGTCAACGCACTGGATGCGCCATACCTTTGTGCGCCAAGCCTTGGTTGACGGGGTACCGATTGAGGTCGCGTCAGAATTGGCCGGGCACGCGTCGATTGACACGACCTCGATCTACTCGACGCAGGAGCTGGCCAGGAAGATCAAGGCGGTGGCGGGGATGCGGCGGAAGGTGCTTGCATTAATTTGGAAGAAAGCGCAAACCAAGGGTTCGGTGTTGTGGATTCAGAAATCATTGCCTCTGGTGCACTGACGATGGTATAGCTGGTTCAGGGCAATCGCACGTGCCGATGGGCTGGGTGCCAATCCAGGTCTTCGGTGAAAAGGAGTCAGAATTTCACCGGCCCCAAGCGTCCGGCTGCTCTGCGGCTTGTAACTGCAACCGTAAGCTGTGCGCATGGGCGTCATCTTCAAGCGTATGAAGAGCAATGCGCACACCATCCAAAAAAACAGCATAGTGTCCGCTTGCGGTGATCTTGACTTCAAATGTGTGTGGGGGAGTGGTTTCCATTGCTGCAGGGTAATGCCTTCGCGTGACGGATGCCATCCCCCAAAAGAGTGATTTACGCAATAGCACGTGTGGTGTGACCCTGGCCGTAGTGCACGCAAGCCGCAACAGACGGCCAATATCACCCGAATGGGGGAAATGCAGATTGGATTGGTTCGCCGATGATTGCAGTCGTCCGGGCCGGACCGGTACGGTCCGAGCACCTTGAATTGCCGGTCGTCCGATGGTTAAATTGTTGGAAAGCGATGAGCGTTTTGACTGCTTTGAAACGAATGATTACCAACATCGCTCAATGATTTGCAGGTTCACGTTGTCCAGTCCTATGCCGGACCTGTTACGCGGGGACAAGAATAGGTTCTCGCCAGCCCACTAGGCTACCGGTTTTCTTTGAGCCCCGATGGCCACTTCAATTTCCCCCACCTATGGCCGGTCAAACTCCCCCATGGAAGGACGCTCAGATTATGACGAGTCGCCGGTCATGGCGATGCGCGCAGCAGCTTCCTTGAGTCGGTAACTCTTGCCCTCGAACTCCAGCATCGCGCAGCGATGCATCAACCGGTCCAGAATGGTGGTGGCCATGGTGGCGTCAGCCAGGTATTTGCCCCAGTCCTGCACCACCCGGTTCGATGTGATGACGATGGAACGGCGCAGCTTGTAGCGCTGGTGCACGATGGCCTGCAACAACTCGGCACTCACATCGGCGATGCGCCGGGCAAGAAACAGATCGTCCAGTACCAGCAGGTCGGGTTCAATCCAGCCCTTGAGTAGCTGGGCCTGCTCCTTGGTGCTGGCCAGGCCATAACGCGCAAACTCGTTGTCAGCCTCCACGTAGCGCGCGTCATAACCCTGCAGCGTGGCCTGGTAGGCCACCGCCTTGGCGACATGGCTTTTGCCGGTGCCGGGCTTGCCGATGATCAGTGCGTTGGCCCCTTCGGTGATGAACTTGAGCGTGTGCAACTCGAAGCAGGCACTGCGTGGCACCTTGGGATTGAAGCGCCAATCGAAGTCCACCAGGGTGGGACGCTCATCCAGGCCACAGCGCTTGAAGCGGCGCTCGACCAGGCGCGATTGGCGCCGGTCCAGTTCGTCTTGCAGCATGGCACCCAGGGTTTCCAGGAAGGGCTGCTGGGCCGCCTGGGCCTGCATCACGCGCGTGTTCAGGGTGTCGGCGATGCCCGACAGGCGCAATTCGCGCAGTGCGCGTTCAATCTCAATCATGTTCATGGCTGTTGTCCTTGTAGGGTCTCGTCTTGGGCACAAGCTTGGGCGAACAGATCGCCGTACTCCTGTGCACTGCGAATGAGCGCGTGCTGCTGGGTCAGCGTGGGCTGGGCAGGCGCCGGCTCCAAAGCCGCCAGTGCATCGGCCACCAGGCGCTCGGTGATGGCCTTGACGTGGCGGTAGCTGTGCACGCCGTGTTCCAAGGCCTGCGCACAGGCTGCGTCGATGAAGTGATTGGGGTAACGCTTGGCCAGATTGACGATGCCCCAGAGTTTGCGTTGGCCAACCCGGCCCTCAATGGCAAACAGCATCTCGCACAGCCGCTGGGCCTGTGACCCGATGGCGCGCGCCTGGTTGAGGATGAAGCGGGTCTCGCGCGAGGGATTAAATATGCGTTCTGCCATGGGTAAAACCACCGTGCCAGGGCGTTCAGCGCGGGCGTGGACGCGCAACAACTGCTGGCTGCGCCGGTCACGAATCTCGATGCGATGCTCAAACAGGCGCACCAGCACGATAGAACCTATGGGGGCCGGGCGGGCGGCGTAGCTGCTGTGGTCGATGCGCACGCAGCTGTCGTCATAGACGGTGCGCTGCTCCTCGGTGAAGAACTGCATGCCCGTCAGGGGTAGCGCCTGCAGGTGGGTCCGCTCCTCTTCGAACATGGCCTGCACTTGGCGGCGCTCTGAGCCGTGGATGCGTGAGGCCGCCCACTTGGTCTCCCAGTGCTCCAGGAAGGCGTTCTGCTCTTCAATGGACTCGAAGCGTCGGCCCTTGAGCGCGGTGGCCTGGGTGTGGCCGATGGCGTTCTCCACCGTGCCTTTCGAATAAGCAGCCAACTACAGACGATCAGCTCGATCCGTATAAGGTTTTTCGAGTCACGCACCCCTTTCATCCGCTCTATGGACGAGAGTTTGCTCTGATTGAACGGCGTAGCGCTTGGGGAGAGGAGCGCGTCTACTTTCACGATGACAGTGGGCGCCTGCGGCGCATTGCTGCTGCCTGGACCAATGCGGCTGGGCCAGATCCGTTCGATATGGTGTCCGGGGGGCGCTCGCATTTCCGGATCGATGACCTCTTACAACTGGTTGCTTTGATTCAACGCCACAACGCTGCCCAGCGCTTGTCCAAGGTCACACATTGCCATCCATCAGTGTCAAGTAAATAATGTCATTTATGTTAAGTAAAATATGCCCTGTATCAGGGTTCAACAGACGAATTCAACGTGGCGTGAGTCTCAGTTTTGGCGTGACAGGCTGTTCTGCAGGACGGGGAGCTACCGAAGCCATAAAAATATCGTTTGATATTTTCTGCATTGTTGACATAATTACAATTACATATGACCAGGCAATCCAAACCGGACCCAAAGCTCGCTGCACTTGCCGCAAGTGGAACCGTGAACCTGCATGCTCAGGATGTGCGCGATCCCGTCTTTGTGGACAGCAACTTCTTCGATGCCCGCGATTTGGTACAGGTGCGCTACGAGATGTTGCGGCGTGTGCGCCTGGAGGGGCAAAGTGTTGCGCAGAGTGCGGCCCGATTCGGAGTTTCTCGCCCAACTTTCTACAAGGTGTTGGCCGACTTCAATCGCGATGGCCTGGCTGGACTTCTCCCAGTCAAGCGGGGACCCCATGGGCCTCACAAGATTACCAACGAAGTTTTGGCATTCATCGAAACGTCGATCGCCGCAGAAGACGGATTGGATCCACAAGTGCTGGTCGAGAGAATTTCTCAGCACTTCGGAATCGTCGTACATCGACGTACCGTAGAGCGCGCCTTGGCCCGACGCAAAAAAAAACGATAACCAATGCGGTCAGCGCTTGCGCCGGCAATGACTTGACCGAGTGTTACGAGTCCCTACGCCAAGAAGTGATAGAGCCGCAAGTGCGCAGCCACTCGCTTTCCGGCCGAGCCCTTTTGATGTTCAAGGGAATGGCCGCTTGGATGGGCGGCATATTGGATTACACCCCTGATATACCGCCAGTCACCCCCAGAAGCGATGCACGCTTGCCTGTCGGAGTTGAAGAGAACCTGATCAATATCGTCGCCTCCATGACGATCACAACCGCAAGGGAGATCATGCAATGATGATGGGCGAATCACACTCCAAGGTACAGTCACGGCACATCAAGAGAAATGCCTATCTTTACGTGCGTCAATCAACACTTCGTCAGGTGTTCGAGAACACGGAGAGCACCAAGCGACAGTACGATTTGCGTGAGCGCGCCGTTGCGCTTGGTTGGCGTCTAGACCAAGTGACCACCATCGATTCTGATCTGGGACTCTCTGGTGCCAGCGCGGTGGACCGTGAGGGATTTCAACGACTGGTCAGCGAGGTCAGCATGGGGCGCGCCGGAATCGTCATGGGTTTAGAGGTCTCCCGCTTGGCGCGTAATTCAACTGACTGGCACCGTCTTTTGGAGATATGCGCTCTGGCCGATACGCTCATTCTGGATGAAGACGGCGTGTACGATCCTGCCCACTTCAATGATCGCTTGCTTCTTGGTTTGAAGGGGACGATGAGCGAGGCTGAGCTACACATACTGCGAGCCCGCCTGCGCGGCGGCATTATCAACAAGGCACGCCGCGGGGAACTGGAAATACGTTTGCCTGTTGGCTTTGATTACGACCCGGCAGGTCGCGTGCGCCTGGACCCGGATGCGCGTGTGCAGGAGAGCATCAGACAGTTCTTCCGCACGTTCCGTCGAACAGGTTCCGCCACTGCCACGGTCAAAGCATTCCGCAAAGAAGGCTTGACCTTCCCACACCGGATCTATCGAGGAGCTCAAACGGGCGAATTGGCCTGGGGCGAACTTGAACACTCACGTGCGCTATGGCTCTTGCATCATCCCCGCTACACAGGCGCCTTTTGCTTTGGCCGAACGCACGTCCAAAAACTACCCAATGGCTCACACCGGCACCAACAACTGCCAACAGATGAGTGGATCGCACTAATTCGTGATTCCCATGCGGGATACATCACATGGGACGAGTACGAGCAGAATCTCAAGATTCTGAGTGACAACGCACAGGCCCCTGCTACCGGGCGCGATCGAGGTCCCGCCCGCGAAGGACCTGCTTTGCTGCAAGGGCTTGTGATGTGCGCAAAGTGCGGCGATCGTATGACGGTGCGCTATCACCTGCACGGCACGCGTCGCGTGCCTGACTATGTGTGTCAGCGCGGTGGCATTAAGCATGCTGAACCTATATGCCAACTCATCGTCGGCGGTGAGCTCGATGCTGCGGTCGGCAAACTGTTGGTGCAGGCTGTTACTCCACTCACATTGGGGGTGGCACTCGCTGTGCAAAAGGAACTGGAGAGCCGATCTGAAGATAGTGATCGATTGCGTCTGCAAGCGGTGGAACAATCTCGCTATGAATCCGATTTGGCACGGCGTCGGTACATGCGATGCGACCCAGATAACCGCTTGGTTGCCGATTCACTTGAGGCCGAATGGAACCTCGCGTTGCGAGCGCAAACTGCTGCACAGGAACTCTACGACAAGCAGCGCAAAGCCGACCGTGAACTCAACGATGCCCAGCGTGCCAGCATCGTGGCCCTGGCCACGGACTTTGCCCGCCTTTGGAATGACCCGCATACGGCCGACCGTGAGCGCAAACGCATGGCCCGTTTGCTAATTGCCGACGTCACACTTCTCAAAGACACGGATATCCGGGCGCAGGTTCGCTTTAATGGGGGTGCCACTCACACACTGCATCTACCGCTACCCAAACCTGCCTGGATGCTACGGCAGACCCCTGCAGCAGTGGTAGCCGAGATTGACCGACTACTGCAAGACCATACCGATGGTGAAGTCGCTGCCATACTGAACGAACAAAATCTTCTGTCAGGTGAGGGCAAGCCGTTCCACCGGTTAATCGTTCGTAAGATCCGCATTGCGTATTCGCTGGCCAGCCGATATGCTCGATTGCGAGCATGCGGAATGCTTACAAAGTCAGAACTGGCAGAACGCCTCAACGTCAGCGTCGCCACTGTGAAACGGTGGCGCCACCTCGGACTGCTTCTCACCCAAAAATACGATGACAGAGGCGAGCATCTATACGAGCCACCCGATACCAACACTCCGCTCAAGTATCAGCACCGAGACAAATTCGCCGCGGAATCAAATCCCATCAACGAAACTTTATCCACATCGACCCTATGAGGTGCAGTATGCAACGCAGTCCTTGCGATTGGGGTCGCGCACCCGGGCCGGGTCGGCCACCACCTCGTAGTGGGCCAGCGTGGCGGCATACACCGAGTTGAGCTCAGGCTCATACAGGTCGGGCTTGAGAACGCCTTCCTTCAGGTTGTCCAGCACCACGTAGCGCGTGCTGCCGCCGAAGTAGCGCCAGGCCTGTTCGTGCAACTCGGCCCAGACCTGCTGGCCGGAATTCCAGACCACCCGACGGAAGCTGCGTCGGGAGTAGCGCAGCGTGGCCACAAACAGGCGCGGTTTGCGGAAACGCTCGCTGCCGGGCACACGGGTGGGGGCGCCTTCACCGTAGTCCACCTGCATCTCCTCGCCGGGCTGGAAGGACAGGCGGTCGAACTGCTCGGGAGCTTTGTGGCGCAGGTTGGCGGCAAAGCGTTTGACGGAGTTGTAGGCACCGTCAAAGCCGTGCCGGTCCACCAAGTCCTGGTAGATGGCCATGGCGTTGCGGCCCAGGCGCAATTGCGCGTCGATAAAGGCGCGGTGTGGCTCGCACTTGGATGTACTCAGCGCCGTTGGATCGGGCAGAGTCGGTGGCCGGGGTGGAGGAATTCGCTCAGGGGGGTCGGTGGCCACCCCGGAGGAGTTTGACCGACTGGCCTCGTACTGGCGCTGGTAGGACCGGATGGTCTTGCGGTCGATGCCGGTAATGCGCTCTATGTCGCGCTGACTCTTGCGCAGTCCCAGCAGGGTAAAGATGGTTGTTTGCTTGTGCGGCTTCAAGACATTCACTCCGTGACCTCCACTCGGGAAGGTCGGGTTATGTCCCGCCAAACAGGTGCCGACGACGCCGGCTTTACTCCCCGTTCCCGATCAATTCAGGTGGAGGAGTTTGAAGTGGCCATACCCGGGGGAATTTGGGTGGCCATCGGGGCTTTGAGTTATCCCTGATTTCGTGTAAGTCGGTTCGACGCACTAGACCAATCTGAATAAACCAGAAACTTGTCAAAGCAAGATGACTGCATTAAGTCCTGCACAGGGTTCAGGTGTGCCGCGAAACCTGGCACTTTCACCAGCGCAACGGTGGCCCACGCAGGGCGTACAGTTGCAGCACTATGAGCAGCCTTGACCTCTTTGATGACCTGCCGCCAACCGAGGAAACAGGGCCAAGCACCCTCGCGCCTGGCGCCATGTTGCTGCACGCGTTTGGTCAGACATTGGATGCACAGATTTTGCAGGCCATCGAGGCAGTGCTGACCCAGGCGCCACTGCGCCACCTGGTCACACCAGGCGGCCACAAAATGTCGGTGGCCATGAGCAATTGCGGCGCACTGGGCTGGGTGTCTGACGCCAGTGGCTACCGCTACAGTACGCACGACCCTAGCTCGGGCCAGCACTGGCCGGCAATGCCAGGTTGCTGCCTCGATTTGGCACAGCGTGCTGCAGCGCAGGCCGGCTATTCGCAGTTCCAGCCCAACGCCTGCCTCGTCAACGAATACGTGCCCGGCGCCAAGCTTTCTCTGCACCAGGATAAGGACGAACTCAATTTTTCAGCGCCGATTGTGTCGCTATCTCTGGGTCTTGCTGCGGTGTTTCTGTTCGGTACGCAGAGCAGAAAGGACCGTCCGCAGCGCTATCGGCTAGCGCATGGCGATGTGGTGGTGTGGGGAGGACCTTCGCGCTTGGCATACCATGGCGTGGCGCCGCTGGCCGATGGTTCTCATGCCCTGCTTGGGCGGCGCCGGCTGAATTTGACTTTTCGCTGTGTAGGCTAACGAGTTTTCAACCTATCGGCTTATAGCCATCGTCCATGCCCAAATTTCTCTCCGTTACCAACAAGCTCCTGTCCCTCCGGGGCGCGATCGGATTGAATGGAACAACCCCCAGCATCTGGTATTGCCACTGCAGAGCCCCCTGGGCGTCACAGATGGAAGCACCAGCGAGGTCCGATTTACCTACAGTGCCGGTGGATCCATTGAGTCCTTGAGTGCCTCACTGCGGTGTGATCTCGTCGCCTGACGTGTGGCAAATCAAAACTTCACCCAACTTTGCCACGGGGCACGGCTGAAGTTCATGCGGTTTGTGTAGCCTGCGTGTCTCACTAATTTATGAAAGATGAATCGTGCGAACAATTTTCCTGGCATCGGCATTGCTGCTGCCGCTGGCCTGCATAGCGCAGACTCCCGTTATGCCTGCGCCAAACCAAACCGCACCTTCAGCGCTCCACGACGGTAGCCGCGCTCAGGTGCAGGATAGGCTGCAACTTACGGAAGCACAGCTGGATTACTGGGTGAAGTACGAGGGCAAGCTGGATGCTTACAGCAAACTGTTCTACGAAGAAAAGCCCATTGGGGCCTATGCGACCGACGTAGCGCCCCACCAATTCGCCCGGCTGACCGACAACTTGCAAAACCGACTGGCCGCGTTGGAAGATATTGAGGCAGCGGCCAAGACGCTATACGCGTCACTTAATGCCGAGCAGCAAACAATTGCCAACCAGTCGCTGATGTCGACCGTCCCTACGTTTGCCTCAACGGCCAATTGCGTGCCGATCGATACAAAGACTCGAAGCGACAGGCGTGAGGCGCCGCAGCGCAGCCGACGGGGTGGCGCTATGGGCGGGATTAACGCCAGCGGCGGTGGTCCCAGTAACCAAATCCCAGGCCAATACTGACCGGCGGGTAATAGGGCTGGGCATAGTAAACCGGCTGTGCCGGTGCTGCCACGGTATGCGTGGGTGCCTGCGCATACTCCATGGGAGCCGGTGCGGCCACCATCGGACTTTGCGTCACTGCACCCACCGGCGTTACCTGTAGTCGGATGGTGGGACCTGGGTCCTGAGGCAGCTGCACTGCATATTGCTTGCCACCAAATTCGTACTGCACTTTGTAGCCAACGGTAAGGTCTTCATAAAAGGTCTGGATGGCACAATGCCGAACGTTCTGCAGTTGGGAAGGTGGTGCGCCTTCCATGCGGTCACCCACGATGGCGCCACCAACAAGTCCCAGCATTGTCGCGGCTACATTGCCCGCACCGCGGCCCGCGGCATTGCCCATGGCGCCTCCGGCAATGGCACCCATAACAGCACCTGCACCTGACTTGGGCGCCTGCACAGCCACCTGCTCGGTACTGCAGACCTGGCGCGGCACACCTACCTGTTGCACTACGGGCGTACTGGAAATCACGCGACCCACATCCTCGGCCATACAGGCACCCGAGGCAATCAGCATGGCGGCGGAGGATGTCAATGTTGGTGCCGATACGAACTTGACCCGTGGGTCAAAAGATCGTCGGCCGCAACGTTCCTGGCCTCACATTCCAGTTCCGGTGCACTGCTTATACTGCCCACTTGCAAGCAGCACTATGACCAAGTAGGTCAGCTACTAAGTGCAGGCGGCGAATATCGCGGGGCGCTGGCAGTTGTCCTGAACCGGCGATCAGCCTTGCCGGGACGCGCTTTCAATTCTGGTGCCTGCTGGCACCAAGCTCCAATCCAGGAGTGCCACACAGCCGTCTTTGCAGGCAATGACGTAGTGGCTTCCATCCACATGGGCCAAGGCCCCAGGGGCGCAGTTGTGCACCACCGGCCAGCAAACCGCCCGTCGCACAAAATAAAGCAGGTCGTTCACGCGTGCCAGACATTCGAAATTGCCGAACGCCCTGAGTTTCAGATCGATTTCCTGGACGCTGCAGTGGAAATCTATCTCGCGGTCGGCGTCGGTCCACATCTTGATGTAGTTCCCAACGCCCTGTGGCGAGGCGGCGTCCCATAGACGATCCAGATCCTGCGCCACGGTAGACGCTAACTGCCTGGTTTCAATTTGAGTCCTGAGATCTAGGCTTTCGTGGCACTCGTTGGCATTGATATCGAAATAGCGCGCGGCAAGAATATCGCCGGTATCAAATTCAGCTGCTAGCTTGTGGCAGGTAGTGGCCCATACAGAACGCCGGTCCAATATGCCCTGAACCAGGGGGTAAGGCCCTCGGTAGTTCGGCAAGGGCGCGGGATGAAAGTTGATGGCACGTGGCAAATAGGACGCCCAATTTCCAACCCGCCATTGGTAGCTTGCCACCACCAAAAGCTCACAGCCATCGTCTTGCAGACCAGCAAGATCGCGCTCTTGCATGCGATTGAGCTGGATCGGTATTTTGTGTTGTTGCGCCAACGCGATGACCTGTCGGTTGCTGGCCATAGGTTCTGTAATGGGAGAGCTGAAGAGTTTGACGGGTTGCCAGCCGCAATCGATGAAGGCCCGCAGAACATCGATAAACCGGTCGCATGCCGTAATCGCAAATTTACCGGGTCGCATTGCGCTCATTCACACCCATCCTTTTTATTGTGGGCTGAATGTAGCTCACACGATATATGGATGTGTTTCCCTCCCATGAAGTGGCGGTAAAGACCTGCGTAAAGTCGTACTCCTGCAGCACCTTGTATGCAAATATCCCTGCACACTTTACGGGCTGGACACCTGGATCTTGCATAGTCTGTGTCTGCCAATCCAATGTCGAACACGCTGTAAGCACCACTGAAAGGAAGACTAAATGATCCGAGCATCGCGCAACGTCGAACGCACTCACCTATTGACTGCGTCTGCTGTCTTGCTGGCATGCAGTTGCCTGGCCCAGAGCAGCTTCGCACAGGAAAGTGCACGGGTTCTTTCCGCCACCCCCATCCTGCAAAAGGTTGGCATTCCACAGCAGGTCTGCACCGACCAGCAGGTCGAGGTGCAGGGCCAGAAATCCGGTTCCGGGGCGGTGCTGGGTGCGATTGCCGGTGGTGCCGTGGGCAATGCTGCAGGCCATGGGCGCGAACGCGGTGCCAGCACGGTACTTGGCGCCATTGGTGGTGCCGTACTAGGCAATGAGCTAGAAGGGCGTGGAGCCGACAGCGTCCAAAACGTGCGACAGTGCACGACGCAAACCGTGTACCAGGACCGGGTGGTCGCGTTCAACGTGGTTTACGAATACGCGGGCAAACAGTATGCCGTACAGTCACCGCAAGATCCGGGGCCGTATTTGCAGGTGCAGATCGTCCCCATCCTGCCGCAGGCGGTAGCACCGGTGGCAGTGCAAAAGCGCCATCCTCCCCGTTATTGAAGGAAAGTTGAACCCCTGCGCT
>Ga0364881_10555_pt1 | contig 18569 bp, 14 predicted proteins | sample ExccelJu500001D4_5_FD_206923 | JGI IMG/M metagenome (GOLD analysis project Ga0364881, IMG submission 206923) | Enriched cells from Trout Bog Lake Hypolimnion, Wisconsin, USA - BchlTB.July30.5000.01.D4 | ecosystem: Environmental > Aquatic > Freshwater > Lake > Hypolimnion/Profundal zone | place...
ATATTATCCTTTTTGAAACATAATTCCAGAGCACAGAAAATAACGCGGTCATATCTTTTGTCAGGATTCATTTTTCAGTGGAATGGGTGAAGAAATTGTAAAAAAAGGGAAAAACTTTTTTAGGGAGTTCTTCTTTTTCATTACAAATATCTAAATATCCATCATATCCAATCTCCCAAACTATCCATTACTTAATAAATACGCATTTATGTCGCGTATTATTAACATGTTATGTTTAATGTTTTATGATCGGTTCAAATCCAAATTTCTTGACGTAAAACTTGCTCATTAATCTCTGTCCAAGTTGAATATCTTCCTCACGACAAATAATAGCATCATGCAGGGAAAGCGCAGGTTTTCCAAGTTTAATAAATTGGTCTAAAACTTTGACAATGATGTTTGTTTCTTCGTACTGTAGGCGTAGGCCTATGCCAGTAAAAAAATGCTTGCTAATTGGCTGATGATACTGTTTGATTCGATTTACCAAATCACTTGGTTTTGTCTTGCATATTTTGTAAATAATTTCTGACAATATGCCGGAATTATTATCTCTATACTTTTTGGTTGCGGCGTTGATTGCTTTCCTATAGTCATCTGCATTGAGAATCATATTTGTAGCTGTTTTAATATAATTCCGCGCTGTCTCTAAATATACGTCAGGATATTTTTTCATATATAATTCAGGAAGTATTTTCTCTGGTATATAAACATCGCCTGTATAGTCAATTCCTTCAAAATGATACAGCATACGAAGTTGGCAGCCAGAGAAATCAATTTCAACAGTCTGGTTTCCGTCAACCAGCATTGTATGACGCTCAAGCTTGCTTAGGGACTGATAACCACTAGCTCCTCTGGAATATAATCTTCCTCCTTGTTCAAAGTGATCGATAAAAATTGACCTTATACATGGGTTTGCTTGATTTTTAGCAATAGCTTGACCTTTATCATTCATTACAGAATACTCCCACTTAAAAGCTAGGTTGGCTTTATTTATTATCATGATGGACTCTTCACGCTGTTGAACAAATTTCAAAGTTCTATTATCCATTTTGCGCGGGAAAGGTATTTGTTCCTTTTTACCTTTATTCTTGGCCCTCAGGATTACCGGAGCGCGTTCTGAATTATAGCTAGTTTTATTTCTCGATATTGGAGTATCAAATAAAAAATCTATTGCATCAAATATACTGTGATTTTTGAAAATATTTCTTCCTTTACCAGTAAAATCATAGCGCGAAACCTTGGCTGATATTTCACTGCCAAGACAAATTCTTAGAATGTTTGCTTTAATTAACGCATCATATGATGGGATGCGAGAGTTTGCCTTACTGCCGGTATTTCGGCTGTCGGCCAATGACTTATTAGAATTGTGAGCTTCAAGCATTCTTGCAAGAATCTGAGCGATTAATAGGCACTGCTTTTGCTTGTTATTCGCTAATTCTACGCGTGGAATTATATTGGTTTTTATAAATTCAAAAAAGCCAGGTAACACCGTGCATGGTTCAAAGTTATGCGATTCCATGTCATTACGAAGTTCATAGTTATCTCGCCATATGCCCTGTGGCAGATTTTTCGGAGATATATGACATGAACGAGCAGGACGTAAGTTATTTGTTTTTAGATGGGGTGTCATTTTAATTATTCCCCTTTCAAAATACGTTCAACTTCGGAGCGTGGAACACGTACAATGCGACCAACGCGAGAAAGCCTTATCTTGCCGGAATGCTCCCAGTTCCAAAGGGTCTGTTTCGACATTTTAGCCAGTTTACAAAATTCATTAGGCGTGTAGCCCGGCGTGAGTTCGACTGGCTTGGTTGATTCATTTAAAGCTTGCTCTAACCGTTCAGGGGTTAGATTTGATACAAACGGCGCGAACATACCGCATCCGGCAGACAATACGTTTTGTGGTACTTTCATCTTAATTCACTCCAATATTCTTAGTTTTAATTGACTAATGCGACTTTGTGCACGTTGTCGCTTATGGAGTAAATTATAACACATTAAAACACATTTGTCAATGCGTAAGTTATTTGCTATTAACGTATTACGAGTTATGTAACATTGTGCGGTAACTAGTTATTCTTTATTGTTCAGTAACTTTTCTTTAATTTTTCTAATATCGTCGTAAGACGCTTTAATTGAGTAAATTTCCTTCTTTTTGCAATCTTCTTTCCAACCTTTTACTTTATTATGTTCGTATTTTTTTTCATAAAATTCATGATTTTTATCATAGTAGATAGCAAAGGCTTTAGTTTTTGTACAATTCTCACATTTGCTGATTTTCAATATTTCGTTGAAGATATTTTCTTTTATGACTGCGAATTTATCATTACGTTTTTTTCGTCCTTTTTGCAGCCGTGCATTTTTAATGTCGTTTATGATTTTCTCTAATTTTTGGGTATCTGATGTTATTGCAATTTCAGTTACAGCATTCATGCATTCAATTAGATATATTGCATTCCTCTTGGAAATCATATAGCTTTCATTTTGATTTAATATTTCGTCAAATTCATTAAGCGTATCAAGTAAATCTAATATAAGACGCGAATGAACAGATATTTTTACCTTATCTGGATTTATAGTTCTTTTGCTTGTATTGCATACAGACTTTATTTTAAGAAATCTCCCTTCTTGTTCCAAGTTTGCTATTTTCGATATTTTATTACTGGAACTTAAAATATTGTCTATCTGCTCTAACAATGTGTCATCTTTAAGAGATGTTGCTATTGCTCGGACTTTTCCCAATTCTTTGATTACTGCGTTTTCAAATACTCCGACAATATTCTGACTTAGCATTTTGTTTTCTCCTATAGATTTATTTTTTACCACTATTCATAATCTTCAATGCTTTTCTAACTTTTTCAATGTCCATAGTATCGGCAAGCATCTTTAATTGCGTTCTTTCTGGCTCTGTTTCGCATTCCTGGACTGTTTTGGCATCTATGTTTATAACGCTGTCAAACGCCGCTACAAGGCGTTTATCGGTTTCCATTGCCCCGCGTACACTTTTAGCAAGTTCCGCCTGTTCTAGCTCAGCGTTGCCGCACTGTCACCGCTAATCTCTGCAAGCTTTTCAACAGTTAATCCACGACCCGCAAGATACGAAAATAAGCTTGAACGTAAAGAATGAAATCCAACCGAAGCAATTTTATTGACACGCTGTTTATTGCCTTTGTCAATTGTAGTGGTGTATCCAGCCTGACGGAATATCTTTAAACAATCACGGTTAATGCCTGATGTGTTTTTAATATATCGAGCCGCAATATCTGGAATAACATACTCGCTTTCATTGTTAATTTTAGCACGCTCAAGTTCCGCTTGTAATTGCTGGGCGACTGGGATAAAAACCTTTTTCCCAAACTGCAAGGTTTTTTGTGGATAAAGTTCGATCAACTGACCACCTGCAATGGTTTTTATATTTTCCCATTTTAGGTTTACAGCATCTATTAGTCTTAGTCCTGTAAAAACACCAATATTGAAAAGTGTCTGCATTTGCTCTTTATGCATCAATTCTAAGCTAGGGTCGTTGAATACTTTCAATATCTCTATGCATTCATAAAATGGAATGGCTCGCCGTTTTGCTTGTGTGCCGTCCAAGCCGTCAGAACCGCGCTTTGTCGCTTTTGCGCGTGGAAGCTCTTTCCATATATTACCGGATAACCCTGCCTCTTTTTGCAACACGCGGAATGTTAATAAAAGTGAACCGCGCTTGTAATTAAGCGTATTAGGAGACAATTTTTGATTTTTCAGGTATTGCCAGTACTCACGCGCTATATCAATAGTTATGGCATCGGAAATAAATGTGATATTGGGGTAATGGTCTCTTATCCATTTTACAAACTCATTATAATTGCGTTTGTAGTTTCTGAGCGTTCCTTCTGAACTGTTTGGTTTATCATCGTCCGGAGTTTCTGTGTAATGTTTCCAACCATCTTTTAACTTTATAGAAGAAACTTTTATTAATCGGCGATTTTCAGCAACTTTGGTTAAATAAGCTTCTTTGGTCTTTAGTTCTGCCACATCACCGCGCAAGGTTTTGGCTTTTGCCTCTGCCTTACGCAGATTATTTGTTTTCAATGAAACTGTTTTTCGTTTTCCATTTTCGATATACTGTAAATAATAATTTCCCCCAGTACGTTGTTGATAAACAAAGCCAGCGCCCTTTTTAGAGCCTTTTTTGCTTCCTCTCTTTGCCATTGCTTTTGCCTCTTGTATTGTAGTTTATTACGTTGTATTAAAAATACTGTAAAAAACAAGAAATACAATAGATATACAATAAAACTGGTTATTTTGTGCTTGTAAATATACGTTCGCAACGTACAGGCCAGGGGTTCGAATCCCCTCAGCTCCACCATTTTAACCTCAAATAACATCGAAATAGGTGCCAAAGGTACCTTTTCTGGTTTGCAACCATCCCAATAGCAGTTATATTCAGCCGTATACGATACTTTAAATCATGAGGTAAAAGATATGGAAGGAAAATCAATCAAACTTGGAACCGGAACTGTATATAAGAAAACTGCCAAAGGGGTGTATTTTTATCGTTATCAGATCAAGGGAGAGCGTAAAGCCGTAAGTTTAAAGACCAAGAATCAGGACGAAGCAGTCCTCGAGGCGAAAAAACTGGTGCCGGTCGTTAACGGAACAACCCTGGAAGTTATCTCCGCCCATGTCCAACACGCCCGAGGCCTGAATTCCACCAGAAAATCGCTGCCGCTGAACCTCTCCTGGGATAAATACTCCAGACATCCTGACCGGGCCGTTCCCGCCACCGTCAGCGAACAGGACTCTTATCAGGCAACTTTCAACGAATTTATCACTTTTGTCGGTAATGATACAACCGGGATTATGGATATAACCCCGCAAATTGCAGATGAGTTTGCTCAGAAAATGCGTACTCAGGAACTTGGCGTTGACACTCATAACCGCAAAATAAGACGCTTAAGAAAGATTTTTGAGGTACTGAAGGAATATCGCGATGGTCAGAATCCATTCACTGCAAAATCGCTTTTCAGAAAGGAACGCGAAGAGCAGGCGCATAGCATAAGACGGTTGTCGTTTACCCGTGAGCAGGAACAAGCGTTATTGGAGGCACTTGACAATAACAAATACAAAGTGATGAATAAACCGGAAATAAAGGTCGTCTATTACCTGGGAATGTTCACCGGACAGAGATTTAAAGACTGCATCATGCTACGCTGGGATAAAATAGATTTAAACCGCAAAAGAATCTGGGTGAAGCAGTTTAAAACCGGTAAAGAGGTTACAATTCCAATTGCGCCTCAACTGCTGGATGTTTTGCAAGAAGCGAAAAAATGGAAATGTAACGGGTTCGTTTGCCCGAATGTGGCGGCAAGATACAACCAGGAGAATCAAGCCGGCAAGAATACCGGCAACAACCTGGTCAACATCGATGCGCTCCGGGTCATCAAATGGATCGGGCTGGAACCGTCAGTAAAAGTGCCGGGCCGCAAAAAGAAAGTCACGGTATACGGCTTTCATTCCTTGCGCCATAGCTTTGCGTCTCACTGCGCCGAAGCGGGAGTTCCAAAGGCAGTGGTAATGTCAATCCTTGGAACTAACTCCGAGATCGTTGATAAGTATTATACACATATCGGAGACGAGGCCCAGGAAAAAGCGATTCAGGCAATCAGCCGGAAAACCAATACGACGTCAGTAGAAGAGCGTCTGGACAAAGTCTTGGCTGTCATCGATAGCTTAAAGGCCAAAAGCAAAGCCATACTGCAAATCGAAAAAATTCTGCGGGAAAATTGATAAGATGCAAACGCGATGTACGCGGAATATTACGCACTTATTTGACAAATACAATACTGGAAATTTTACTGTCATGGCCAACCGGTGACGGATCTAATCGGCATTGGCTATCATCGAAAACTGCCAACGAAAAGCAAGGCGATCTAAACCATAGAATCGGCATTAATCTAATATTTATCAGTATAATAATCCGGACGTTACGATACTTGTAGTGGACGAATGGCGTGTCCGGCTGGCCTTTTACCCATGTCCAACCGGACAAAACAGGCCTTTGGACGGACTCGATCAGACGGACTTTCCGCTTCAAAAGTCCGAGTCCGACTAGATAAAAGTCAAAAATATACAGTGGGGTTTTGCTAGCTGCCCAAGTTACCGCGGCTCCCATGCCTCTCAGATATGACTGCCATCTCCTTTGCGATTCCCGATGGCTCTAATACAGGGCCAACTGGCAGCCGCTCGTTCCTATCCCCATCCTGTCGGAACACCACATCATGCCAGACAGGCATTGATCTTGATGAATAATTTAGCATTATAAAATGACTTTTCAAAGGCCATTTTAATTGGAATTACCGGAAACTCCCACGACCATAAACTGCCGTTAACTTCGCCCTTTGGCGATGCCTGTTAAAACTGGAATCGCAAGTATTCAGACAGCCATTTTGCTTTTGCATGACGATTGTTATAACCCGATATTTCGATGAAATACCTGGCTCTGCGCCGCGACTTTTTCTTTGTACAAGGAGTTCTTTTGTGTCACTAGGGTATCCGTACAGGGGGTGATTATTTCGGTATTTGCCGGTTCTTGGACCGTTGTCCGGAAAACATTCTGCATGATGATCCTGGATGGCAGTTATTTGCCTGCGGAACGTGGTTCTCGATTTCTAATGCATGCCGATACACCAAGTCACGGAGTACGTCTCCGTGGCTTGATGTTTTGCTTTTATGATCGGCATGGACAAACTGGTCTCTGATATATGAATATACGGCCGCGGTTCTATGAATAGCGAAAAAACATTGAAGCAGGGTGGCTGGATGTGGCTATGCGGCTATGGCTGGAAACAAAGTGAATCGGTGCGCTTGGGACTGTTGCACTCAACCGTTGGCAGGTTCTGAAGGCTTGGAATCGTCTGAGGCCATGATAAAATTAATGATATCAATATTGCGATAACGCACAGAAGTTCCTACCATTTTTCGCTTAAAACTAAATGCGTTTTCTCGCTCCAACTTCTTAAAGTTAGATAAACCAACGCCAAGCATCGTAGCTGCCTGCTCCTGATCAATCAGTTTAGCCATTATTGGAGGCAAATTTTCGCCGCGCTCGGCAAGGTGCTTTAATTCTGCAATTATGGTATTTGCTTCAGGGACGGTGACGAGATCTTCGTCAGTCATAATTCTGAGAAAACGTGAAATTAATTTAACGCTTTGTGGTCTGATAGTTGTTGCTGCTGCTGAATTCATAATGATTTAATTCCTTCCGGTTAGTTGGTTTTATATCATTGGGGTACAAAATTATTAAAAACACGCTCCCCCAATTCCCCACACTATTATATGACGGACTAATATGGAAAATTTGTGGATATAACTTTGTGCAGGATATTCGACAAGAACCATTGCCATCACTGCATCCTGAATACCGGGTATTATAGAAATAGCATAAGAGACATTTAACAAGAGAAGCATAAGAGCTTAATAATAAAGAGCATAAGAGAGTAATAAAGAGAAAGTACATAAAGCTCATGAGCGTGATTAGCCGCTTGAGATATACCGGGAACAATACACAAACGTAATTTACTATAAAATGGTTATGTCTAAATAACGGCAACTGAACCTTCACAGAGATTATTTATTAAATATCAACCTCAATATATAACTCAAACAAAAATAAAGGAGACTTATCATGCCCAGACAACACTACACCTTCGAGGACAATCTCAACGGTCATTCCATCAACACCGACAAAGCCAAAGGCTTAGGCTGCATCGTTGAAGTCGCAGACGGCTACCTTCAACGCCTGAAGTATATGACCGATAACAAGCGACAGGTATTCGTTATGCAATGCGTTGCCACCGTACCTGAAGGTATGGAGTTCCCCAAGGATAACAAAGCCATCACCAAATGCCTTGCCAGCTTCATCAAAACATCTAAGAATAAAGGATTATGTCCGCAGGTGGGCTGGACCAGAGAACAGGAGACCTCCGATCATCAGCATTACAATATCGGCGCTATCTTTGACGGTTCATTGACGCAGTCAGCCAGGGGACATGCCGAACGCCTGAATAAGCTATGGACTAAATGCCTCGGTGTTGATCCAAGGTCCCAATATATCCACCGCGTAGAACCTGATAGTGAAAAATATGACAAGCAGGCGACGTGTGATAAAAAGAGCTTGACCGGGATCAAAATAGTTACTAACGCTCCTGGTGCGGCTGAACAGTTTGACAACGCGCTGCATTTCTTAAGCTATGGGGGGAAGCTGTCACAAAAGGGTAAGGCTCCGCACGGGCAGCGGGAGTACGGGTTTACCTGTCTACCGAAGGATAATGGCCAGGACAAGCAGCAGGGAGGCGATCAGTCCGATACTGACGATGTGCGGGATTGACAACGGGGTACGGGATGAGTGAACTTACACTGCCGATATCAGTTTTCCATGGCTTCTCCACCCCATATCAACCGCCGGAGAGATACACGTGGCCGCAAGGTTTATGGCTGTTCGTTGCGGCGTTATGCCTGGCTTATCTCTCTCGTGCAGGCTTACCCGCTCTTGCGCTGTAGATGGCGTAAGTATGCTGCCGGGGTTGTTGGTTATGGGCGGCTCCAGGTTCAGCGGTGCTGTTCTGTTCGCTGATACGCTAAGCTGCTGATGCGGTGATATGTATAACGAGGGGAGTGCGGATGATGACGCTCGATTGTTGATTTTAGCGTACCTGGGTGGCAGTCCGTCTCCTGTTGGCATGGGTTGGCCGGCTGATGTGTATGGTGGTTGCGGTATGATTCACCGATATGCGTTACTGTGCTTGCAGCATTGTCCGCCTTGTATTGGGGCCTTCGGGTCAGTGCATATCGAGGTCAGCAACGGGGTATCCATTTCAACATTTGACTCGTCGCAGAATTCATCATTATCGGTCTTTTTTGTCTCTTTATTCGCTTGGTTTCCTTTCTGTTTTCTATCCGAAGCTTTCATGCCTGATTCGGCCTTCCTGGGGCCTTGCCTTGTGCTGTCTTTTTGGCATGAATAATCCGGGTCAATCTCATTGATATCGTGTGTATAAAAAAGCGCTGGCCTCGTTTGTGATTGAATCGTGTAAATCTGTCATTCCGGGATTTAAGTATAATTCCAGCTTGATATTTTCTGTGAATTACATTCTGCCCAACATCTTTATTTCATTTTCTCATCCTTCATTCATCGCTGGGTTATTTATAAATTTCCATTATCATATTTTACGGATCAACCGAAAATAAATTACTCAAGGAATACGGAAATGGACAATAACATGAATGAATTATTGCAGAACTTGAACACGGAACAGAAACTGGCTGTACTGGCTACGAAAGGTTATGTAAGAATATTAGCTGGGCCGGGGACTGGTAAAACCAAAGTATTAACGAGCAGAATGGTTTATCTGATTCAGGACTGCGGGGTGGATGCCGGGAATATTTTATCTGTAACGTTCACTAACAAAGCTGCAAATGAAATGCGAGATCGGGTTACGAAGGTGCTGGGATATCGTCTCGACTCCAATATTTGTACATTTCATGGCTTTTGTTACAGGTTTCTCCAGACCCATATCCATCTCATGGATTATCCGAATAATTTCATGATCATGGACGGGGATTATCAACTGAAAGTCCTGAGGGAAATATATAGTACTACGGATGTTACCGCTCATGCGATTCCACCGTCCGAGATGTTGGAATACATTGCAGAAATGAAAAGCAAAATTCAGTATATTCCGTGTGAAACTCTGCTGGATCTCGCGCTGGACCCGAGAGAGATTAAAAATGAAATATTTGAAAAGTATCTGCGAAAACAGTGGGCCGCGAAAATGCTTGACTTTGATGATCTGCTTCACTTTACCATACATCTTCTATGCAGGCATGCCGATCTGCTGCATTATTGGCAAAATAAGCTCCAATATATCCAAGTGGATGAATTCCAGGATGTGAATCAGGCGCAGTACGATCTGGTCGCATTGCTACAGGACAAACACCGTAATTTATTTGTCGTCGGTGACCCGGACCAGACGATATATTCATGGCGTGGTTCTAATATCCGTTTCATCAACGAATTTGAACGGAAGTTTCACGGCGCGCAGACCTTTTTATTGACAACCAACTATCGGTCTAGTTCCAGCATCATCGCTGTCTGCAATTCGCTGATTAAACACAATAAGAACCGGATCGACAAACCTTTGGTTCCGGTTACCATGAGCGAAGGGAAAGTTGTACATTATCAGGCGAAGAATATTTATGACGAATCCCATTTTATTGCCGAGTCTATTTGGGAATTAAAAGAAGTGCATAAGTCAGAATTTAAAGATATTGCGATTTTATATCGTTCCAGTTACATCACGAGGCAAATTGAGGAGGCGCTTATTCAATTTCATATTCCTTACACGATAATTAAGGGTACTGCATTTTATGAGAGGCAGGAGATTAAGGATGCGCTGGCCTTTCTGAGGCTCCTGGCGTATGAGGATGATATATCATTTCTCCGGATCATCAATAAACCGGCGCGGGGCATGGGCGCGATGCGGCGCGAACTGCTGAAACGCTATGCGGAACATAACAATGTCTCGCTTCTGCGGGGCCTGATGGATCATGGCGGAGAGCCTCCATTTAAGTTTCCTGGCGTCATACATTTTCTGAGTGTATTCAGGGACATAAAATCCCGGATGAAAATATTATCAACGGCGGATGTCCTGGATGAAATATTGAATCGAACCGGCTATGAGAAATCCTTGCGTCACGACGCGAACGGCGACAGGATAGATAATATTAATGAACTGAAACAATCCTTAAGGCAGCAGGAGACAGAAGCCGGTGGCAAATTGGAAATTACAGAATATTTGTCCAGCATTGCCTTATATGCAGAAATAACGGAGAAGCAGCAACCAAACAGCGTGCAATTAATGACCGTTCATGCGGCGAAGGGACTTGAGTACAAATATGTCATTGTCTGCGGGCTGAATGAAGGCAGATTCCCGTCGGCTAAAGTTTCCAGCGCAGAGCAAATGGAAGAAGAACGAAGGCTTGCATATGTCGCGTTCACCCGGGCGATAACCGGCCTGATCCTGACTAATGCCAACGGGCTTGATTTCAAGAATATTCCGCTGCGCCCGTCGCGATTCCTGTCCGATGTCGCCCCGGGCCTGATTGTCAAGTTGAAGCGGGATAATAATTATCTGGCGTGAGCCGCGAATTCCATTAATCTCTAATATGACCTGGATGGAACATTACATGACCAGATCGGCTCCAGGTTGAATTATTCCGGTTACTCGGTTAGAACTTACCCTAGCACACTGTGATTTTCAGTGTGCTAGGGCTATCGGTCAGGATGTCTATAACTGAGGGTTTTAGCAGGGCGGACAGCCAGGGAACACTGCGCCTCTCCAGCCGCTAAACGCGCAAATGGTAAATCGTCCAGGAAACTCATATGAAATTTTTCACCTATTTAAGAAGCTTCAACAACAAGAGCCATTGCTAGGTTTTTGGGCGAATGGAATTGATTCCAATCTCTTTCTTCGGCAAACGTCCTGAGTTCATCTCTAAGTTATTGAACATCACTATCAGGCATGACTTAATTCCCTTTGTCGAACATCTTTTTTGCTTCCTGGTATTCCTCCGAGAAATCAATTCCGGCATCCGTAGTCGGGTCTATATACACATAGGCAACAAGCTGTAATCCAGAGAATTTACCTTCCATGCTCTTTAAATTATATTTGGGAGTGGGGTCATTATCGCTATGAGGAATTTATTCAATAGTCAGAGAAATAGAATTTCACGCTAAAACCTCATCGCCAGAGTCACAGGGAAATGATCTGATACGTTTTCTCTAAAATCCTTAAGCTGATACTTTTTGCCGGAGTTATTCTCTTCAACACTTTTCGCATACTTGTCTTCCTTTTGTTTCCTGCGTTATTACAGGGTTTATTTTATTCTGTTTGAGGACGTGTTTTACGGTGGCATGGTTTGTGCCGAAGAACTTTGCCATCTCTGCGATGGATAAACCATTTTCTTCGAGTGCGATGATTTCAGATCTGAGAAAGTCGCTTATCTCATTTTCTACTTCCTTGCTAACTATTTTTTTCTTAAAAATTTTAAATTCATGGGATGCGCTGGATAGTGGTTTTAGAATATTCTTCATTTCTTGCACAATCACAACCTTTATATCATCGAATTCTTTATCAGACCATTTTGTTGAAGAAAGAATATCTTTTATCTTTTTCTCAGTAATGGCTAATGTTGATCTTACTTCAGCAACCGTTTTGTCATCAACGCCGCCATTAATCGGAACCAATGTTTTCTTAGTCATGTCCATTTTTCCTTATTGTTGTCAGGTTAAGGCCATTTTATTTAAATAAAACTTGAATCGCTAAATATCGAAACAATCCATATTTTTCTTGACTTGGACTGGAATAATCTAACCACTTTACAGGATAAATGTTTTCCAGTTCAATTTCCTTATCTCGATTCTTTCTTGCCCATCAGAAAATTGATCTGCTATAAATCTCCATAAACGCTAAGGTAAAATAGCTTAATGCTGATGGAAAGTCAAGTTTTGTTACCGCACGGAGATTTATGGCTCTTCCATGCCGCTTGACTTTTATCCGGCATTGTGTTATTATTAACGGTGTTGTTTGGCCCTTGCTTTTCTAGCGGTGGATGCAGTGTTGATTTTCCACTGAGCGGCTCAAGGGGCGTAGTGGACTGCTGACTGCGATTCGCGGTGAATGCCCCGCGAGACCAAACTCTAACATAGCTTATTATTTTGTGTCCGGGGTGACGGCCTTTTGTGCTAGCGAAGCAGTATGACTTCCGCCTTGGTCTTTTTTCTGTTTTAGTTGCGGATTTGTTAATGGTCTTGTGCCAGCGAGGGCATTGTGATCCTCGGGCAAATCCGCTTCTTTTTCATTGCCGGAGTTTTCATTTATCCGACTAGACTTTTCCCGATCCAGTGTTATTATTATCAATGACGGTGTTGCTTGGCCCCGACTCTTCTAGCAGCGGATGCAGTTCTGATTTATCCGCAGAGCGGTTCATGGGGCACGGTTGACTGCTGATCGCGTATGTAGCTGGAGTGCTACATATCAAACACGCCGTATTCGGCTGCATAATAGTATTCTTATAGGAAGCGACTTCGATTGCTGGACTAACGTACCGGAGCAGTCGCGGAGGAATCATCAACGGGAACAGGCGTGATGGTGGATTCGCTTTCTTTATTATTGTCGTTTCCATGCTTTGTATACGCTCTCTGCTCTAAATAGGAATGGAATCATGAAAAAAGATTTATATGTATTAAATAAACTCAAAGATGCCCAAGCTGGCAGTGCATCCGCACAGTATAATCTTGGCGGATGCTATGCTAACGGAGACGGCGTTGTCAAAGATTCGGCGAAAGCTGTTGAATGGTTCCGCAAAGCTGCGGAACAAGGGCACGTTGGAGCACAGTGGATTCTCGGAAGGTATTATGACCGAGGCGAGGGTGTCGCCAAGGATTCGGTTAAAGCAGTGGGGTGGTATCGCAAAGCCGCCGAACAGGGCAATGAGGATGCACAAAGAGAGCTCAAACAATTAGAGAAATAACCTCTGAGTTCATAATCACTTCACCAACGGTATCTGCTGCCCAGTCGGTCTAATAGCCTTCAGATAATAAACGCATCTTTATTTTACCTTTTAATTGTAATATTCTATTGGACAGTTATTCGTATATTACAGTGAAAATTGCTATTATTACTGTTGCATGTTTGTGTATATCGTGTTAAAACAGGTTACATTGGAGCTTTCCAGCGGGGGCATTATGAAGAGCAAGGATAACCATGCAGTACAAGCCGCCGAACTGCGCCGGCGGGCCGAAGAGATTATCCGGCAGCAAGCCGCACAGTCGCCGGTACCCGAAACAATCTCGTCTGAAGAACTCCAAAATATATTCCATCAACTCTGTGTGCATCAGATCGAACTTCAGATGCAGAACGAGGAATTGCGCCAGTCCAAGGCTGAACTGCATGCTTCGCAGGCACGCTATTTCGAACTTTACGACCTGGCTCCGGCAGGCTACTGCGCTATCAGCGATCGGGGAATGATCCTGGAGTCCAACCTCGCCGCCGCCACCATGGTTGGTATGGCCCGGAGTTCGCTGGTCAAGCAGCCGTTCAACCGGTTCATCCTGAAAGCGGACCAGGACATCTACTACCTATGCCGTCAGCAACTTATGGAGAACGGGAAACCGCAGGCGTGCGAACTGCGCATGTTAAAGAAGGACGGAACGGCATTCTGGGTGCATCTGGCAATCTCCGCAGCGCAGGATATTCATGGTAATCCGGAAATCCGCGCAGTGCTGAGCGACATCACCGGCCGTAAGCTGGTCGAGGAGAAGCTCAGGCAAAAAGACATCGAGTTGCAGTGTATTCTCAATGCGACCGCTGACGGCATTCTGGCAGTTGATCGCCACGGCAAGGTTATTACGCTTAATCATCGTTTTGCCGACCTGTGGCACATTCCTCAAGCGATCCTGGATGGCGGTGATGACCAGGCCATGCTGAATTATGTTTTGGATCAGTTGTCGGATCCGGATGCGTTTCTAAAGAAGGTACAGGCTCTTTACGACTCGATCAAGTATGACATGGATATACTGGATTTCAAAGATGGCCGGGTATTTGAACGCTACTCCGTTCCACTTATGCTGGAGAGTGCTTTGATTGGCCGAGTATGGTCATTCCGCGACATCACCGAACGGAAGCACGTGGAAGAGGCGCTGAGGATTAGCGAAACACGATTACAAAAAATCATCAGCAATACGCAGGCCGGTTATTTTTTTATCGACAGGGATGGGCTTTACCGGCGCGTCAATGACTCATGGCTGCGTATGCATGGCTATGAGTCGCCTGATGAAGTAATAGGCCGTCCTTTCACGCTGACTCAGGTTGACACCGCCCTGGAAGATGCACGGAAAATTATGGATACTATTCTTGCCGGAGATACAATACCGACCGGCGAGTTTTCCAGGCGCTGCCGTGACGGTTCCATTCGATATCACACCTTTTCCGCGCAGCCGGTTGTAGAGGGCGGCAAGATTGTCGGAATCGAAGGATTCATCATAGATGCTACTGACCGCAAACAGGCCGAGTTGGAAATAAAACTCAAGAACGAGGAACTTAATAAAGCCAATGCAGAAAAAGACAAGTTCTTTTCCATTATTGCCCATGACCTGCGCAGCCCTTTCCAATCTTTTCTGGGTCTAACAAAAGAAATGGCAGAAGAGTTTTCACGGTTGACAAAGGACGAAATGCGTGAGATTGCAGTGGGCATGAGAGACTCCGCCGCCAATCTTTTCCGTCTTATTGAAAGTCTGCTGCAATGGTCAATCATGCAGCAGGGATTAATGCCTTTTAATCCTAAGGCTGTTTTATTACTTCCAATCGTAAATGAAAGCGTGGCAATGGTGCTGGAACCCGCCAGAAACAAGGGAATTGAAATAACCAGCCATATTCCGGATGACATAAAGGTTTTGGCTGACAGCAACATGCTTCAATCCGTTATTCGCAACCTTGTTTCAAATGCGGTGAAATTCACCGCTAAAGGCGGGTCTATAAATCTGTCTGCAAAATATGCCGGGGACAATAACGTCGAAATATCCATTAAAGATTCCGGTATTGGCATGAGCAGTAAAATGGTGGACAATTTATTCCGGGTCGATGTCCGGACAAAAAGAAAAGGTACAGAAGGCGAGCCCAGCACCGGACTTGGTCTATTGCTATGCAAAGAATTTGTGGAAAAGCAAGGTGGCAAAATTCGGGTGGAAAGCGAAGAAGGCAAGGGTTCAGTATTTTATTTCACAATTCCCTGCAACCCTGCACCGGGGAAAGAAAATCTGATTAAGGATATAGTTACAGCAGATGAAACAGAAACACAAATTAAACCGCTGAAGATTTTAATTGCCGAAGACGACGAAATATCAGAATCGCTGATTACAATAATGGTCAAGAAGTTCGGCAAAGAAGTTTTAAAAGTAAGAAACGGAGTTGAAGCGGTTGAAGCCTGCCGCAATAACCCTGATATCAATTTGGTCCTGATGGATATTGAAATGCTGGAAATGGACGGATACGAAGCCACCAGACAAATCCGGCAGTTCAATAAAGACGTGGTCATTATAGCTCAAACCGCCTATTCACTGGTAGGAGAGAAAGAAAAGGCAATAGCCGCAGGCTGCAATGATTATATTGCCAAACCTTACAATGAAACTTCATTGATGAAGTTATTGAAAAGTATTTCTAAAGGAAAAAAGTAAAAAGAGCCGCTGAAATGATTATCTTTAACAATCATTTGACCACCGGTATCTGCTGCCAGTCTGTCGTATAATTTGGCGACAGGTGATCGCGCTTCATCGTCCAGGGCCGCTGGATGCCTTCGGCCAGATGGAAGATCGTCTTTTTCCCGAACTGCTTATTGATCTTGTCAACGGCTTCATACAGTTTGTCGCGGTTCGATGATTCGGCGTAACTGAAGATATCCGGCTGCACGGTATCCGCGCTTTCCAATCCGTAGAATACCACGCCGGCCTTTTTATATCTCCGCCCCTCAATGAATATTCCAGGCAATACCGTCGCGATCTTATTCAGCATCGTACTTGTGTCGCCGGTCGGGAAGTCAAAGACGACTGTGGTTCCGGTTATTCCTCCATCCTGTGCCACATTGCCATATTCCGGATAATACTGGAAGTAAACATTGGCCCCGGCTGCTTTTTGGTTCTCTTTACGCAGTTTAGTCGCGGCGGTGGAGGTATAGACCGCGACGGCCTCCGTCAGATCACGCAGGTCAATGACCGGATGACCGAAGGAACGCGAACAACTGATGCTCTGGCTGGGCTCTTCGATGCTGTCCATCTCCAGTGCCGGAGTTCCATTCAGCTCCATCACTGTCCTGGCGACGCATACATTAAATTGTTTACGTATAAACGCATCATCCTGCGATCTTAGCTGCTCGGCGGCAATTATGCCAAGCCGGTTGAGTTTATCCGTCAGGCGCTGTCCTATGCCCCATACTTCGCCAACTGGAAGCTTCGCCAGTATGGCCGCCGGGTTATCCGGCATGACGAATACTCCATCCACTGACTTCTTGCCGATATGATTGGCGATCTTGGCCAGCGTCCGGGTTGGTGCGATCCCGACCCCGACCGGGATGCCGACCCACTTCAATATTTTGCGCCGTATCTGCTGCCCGTAGGCGAAGTAATCGGAACCTTCCGGCAGTGATAGTAACAGGAATGCCTCGTCAATGGAATAAGGTTCGACATCAGGAGAAAAGTCACCAAGTACGGTCATTACTCGCTTCGACAGGTCGCCGTAGAGTTCATAGTTGCTGGACCGGATCACGATGCCATGACGGGCGATCAGCGGCTTCAACTGGAAATAAGGTACTCCCATCTTTATGCCCAGAGCTTTGAGCTCATTGGAACGGGAAATTGTACAGCCGTCATTGTTGGACAGAATGGCTACGGGCTTATTGCGGAGCGACAGGTCGAATACTCGCTCGCAGGATACATAGAAATTATTGCAGTCCACCAGGGCGAACATGATATCACTTTCCCTGCTTGACGAATTGATGAATCGCAGCGGTAACTACGCCGAAGATTTGCAGTTCATTTTCCCCGGCAAAGGTGATGGGCTTATAGGCAGGATTAGCCGCGACCAGTTGCAGCACATTATCTTTATTCCGCAGATACTTTACCGTGAATTCGCCATCAACGGCGGCGATGACGATGCTGCCGTCCACTGCATCAAGCGCACGGTCCACCACCAGAATATCCCCAGGCATAATTCCTGCCTGTACCATCGAATCTCCAGCCGCGCGGACAAAGAACGTGCCAGCCGGATGCTTGACCAGCAGTTCGTTCAGGTCCAGTGCCTGCTCCACGTACTGTTCAGCCGGTGACGGGAACCCGGCCATCACACAGTCGCCCATCAGCGGCGGCTTCTCTGCCGGTTGTTTGGTTTTAGTCATAGTGTCCTTTACTTTATGACTGATATTTTACCATGACATAAAATTTATACAACAGGCGAATGGGCAGAAACAACAGGATTGTTTTTTATTCAATAAGCACCAGCAACGATGAAATTGTGGTCACCAGTATCATTGCCTTGAAGCACGAAAATTCAGCGTTCCTTGCGCAGTAAAGTCCTTGTTTTACTGCTCATAAAACAAGACAAAATGCTTTCGATATAATTTAGCGGCTTTTATTATTTCGGCTGGCAGAATGATAAAACGCGGTTATATTTTCGTGATATGAAATATAGACAAACATGAAATCAGGTGCTGGATGTTTAATGAATTTGCCGTAATAGACTTTGAGACCACGGGGCTCAGCGCAGACTACTGCCGTGTCATCGAGGTGGCTGCGGTAATCGTCCGGAATGGCAAAGTTGCCGACTCTTTTGTTGAACTTATGCATCCAGGTTGCCGTCTGCCGTATATCATCACAGATTTAACCGGAATAACCGATGCCATGCTCAAAGGCAAGCCTAAACCGGAAGCGATCATGCCGAAGCTGAAAGATTTCATTGGCGAACGTCATTGTATCGCGC
>Ga0364881_10557_pt1 | contig 18467 bp, 15 predicted proteins | sample ExccelJu500001D4_5_FD_206923 | JGI IMG/M metagenome (GOLD analysis project Ga0364881, IMG submission 206923) | Enriched cells from Trout Bog Lake Hypolimnion, Wisconsin, USA - BchlTB.July30.5000.01.D4 | ecosystem: Environmental > Aquatic > Freshwater > Lake > Hypolimnion/Profundal zone | place...
CTTACTTTTGCTTTTGCAACGAATCAATTTATTAAGCCATACAGATCGGCCAGTTAAACATAATTTAGAAAAGATAACTGCAATCTTAAAACGATATATTAAAAATGCATACGCAGCTACCTTTTTTTTATTGTCTTTTTGCCTTCTCTATTCCTTTACTATTGCATATATAGAAACCAAAAATAACATTCATGGCAGTATTTTCTTTGCTTTTGAAAAATCTGCTTTTTCACTTCCCTTTATTTTATTTATTATCATTTATTCGCTTGGCTTATTTACTGTCATGCATTATTTTGCTAAATGGTACTTTAATAAATTATACGGCCTATACCTGGCAGAGTTGGAAAATTGTATCAGGGATTTGAATGAAATACCCGAAAATGCTAGTCTTTAGTAACTAACTGCACGGTATTAATACTTTTAAGATAAAACTAAAGTTTTAATACGGTACAGTATTGGTTACTAAATCAGGATCATGGATTTAATTGGATTCTAAATTGGATATCAATAGAAATATTGGATAAAACAGCGTTAAATGTTTGCATAAAAAAGGCCTTAATTGCAATTCTCATTTTATAAAAATTGTAAGTAAGGCCTTTAATATTGATAGAGATACAGGAAAAGCCGGATATTGGATATATCATTAACTGATATATCCATTGTTGGAAAACTAAACCTGCTAATTTCTTAGTAAGGGGATAATGGATATTGGAATGCTCCGGCTTCAAAAAAAAATCTGTTTTAATGATAGGATATTGTAATCACTTGATTCTAAATACAATACCTAAATTAAAACAGATCTCCATTAATAAGTTAACCATTAAAATATCTAAATCAAATTTTAATGATTTAAATGCAGGTTTAATTGGTCTTTAACCTCATACATTCATTTTAAAGAAAATTTTATCGCAGATAACCCAAAATTTTCAGCATACTGGCTGCAGTTTGCTCTTTAGCATATACCCAGTCTTCCAGTTTACCGTTTTTGTCATATTCCACAATTACATGTTTTGGAGAAGGTATTAAACAGTGCTTTATACCTCCATATCCACTTATCTGATCCTGATAAGCACCAGTATGAAAGAACCCTACATACAATGGTTCTTTATTTACTGGGTCATCTGCCTTGCCATTGCTTTCCAATTTGGGTAGGAATACTTCATTAATATGTTCTTCACTGTCATAATAATCATGACTGTCGCAGGTTATACCTCCTAACACTACCCTGTGATATTCATTTTCCCATTTATTAATAGGCAGCATCAGAAATTTTTCTCCAATACCCCAGGTATCGGGTAATGTAGTTATAAAGGATGAATCAATCATGTACCAGCACTCCCTGTCGTTCTGATTTTTTTGTCCCAATACACTATAGATATGTGCCATACTTTCCCCAACCGTAAAACTTCCAAATTCAGTATAAATATTAGGCATAGGCACTTTTGCCTTTTTGCAGGATTTTTTAATATTCCCTACAATTTCATTTATCATAAACTGGTAATCATATTCAAAACCCAGCGAATGTTTTATGGGGAACCCTCCGCCAATATTAATAGAATCCAGCTCAGGACAAATCTTTTTAAGCTGGCAATAAAGATTAATAATCTTATTCAGTTCACTCCAGTAATAAATATCGTCTTTAATACCCTTGTTCAAGAATATATGCAACATTTTTAGCTGAAACTTATCTTCATAGCCTTCTATTTCATCCACATAAAATTCCAGGATATCCTTAGGCCTGATTCCCAGACGGGATGTATAAAAAGGAAAAGTAGGCTCTTCTTCTGCCGCTACACGGATGCCTACTTTAAATGGTTGTTTAGCAGATCTTCTGTAAGCTTTTAACTCCTCTTTATTGTCTAATACAGGTATTACATTTTTAAAACCTGAATTAATCAGTTTTGCAATTCTGGATGTGTAAGATTTTGTTTTATATCCATTACAAATAATATTAGTTTCCTTAGTAATCTTTCTTCGCTTATATAATTGATTGATGATTTCAATATCATAAGCATAAGAAGTTTCCAAATGAATTTCATGTTTTAACGCCTCTTCCACTATAAAACTGAAATGAGAACTCTTGGTACAATAACAATAATAATAATTTCCCTCGTAATTATGTTTTTTATAGGCATTGGCAAACATTTTTTTTGCTTTATTAATTTGCATGCCAATTTTAGGAAGATAAGTAAGCTTCATGGGTGTACCATATTTCTCAATTAAAGCTTTCAAATCCAATCCGTTAAATTCAAGGTAACCATTGTCGTTCAGATCAAATCCTTCCTGCGGAAAATGAAAGGTTTGATTCACCAGGGAGGTGTAGCTATTGTTCATTGCAGAACCACTTGTTTTTTTAATGAGTAAAATTGTTAATGAAAATGGGGTTCAATCATAATCATCAGGTAACAAAAATAACTGTTTGATTAAAATATTGAATAAAAAAAAGTTGAAGATCAAAATCTTCAACTTTTTTTATATTTAATTCCAAAAATGTAATATACTTATTTAACTGAATCAACTAAAGCTTTAAAGCTTTCAGGGTTGTTCATGGCTAAATCAGCTAAAACTTTTCTGTTTAAGTCAATTCCTTTTACACTTAATTTGTTAATAAACTGGCTGTAAGTCATACCTTCTTCTCTTACGGCAGCATTAATACGGGCAATCCATAACTGGCGGTATTCTCTTTTCTTTAATTTACGGCCTACATAACTATAAGTTAACCCTTTCTCTAAAACGTTTTTAGCTACGGTATAAACGTTCTTACGTTTACCATAGAAACCTTTTGCCTGGTCAAGAATTCTTTTTCTCCTGGCCCTGGATGCAACTGCATTTTTTGAACGTGGCATAATTAAATATTTTTAATTTTAGATTTCAGAAGACTTGTTATCTGTTCTAAAATAATGATTGAATTTGTTTACCTGAATTAAGTTCAATGCTATTTTAATCGTAATAACCGCATAACGAAATCTTTGTTAGGTGCAGTAACCACGCCATCTTTTCTCATGGCACGTTTGCGTTTTTTGGATTTCTTGGTTAAAATGTGACGTTTAAATGCTTTCTGGAAAGTAATTTCTCCGGTGCCGGTTACTTTAAAACGCTTTTTTGCACTGGAGTTTGTTTTAACTTTTGGCATAAATTAATAATCTTATTAAGATTACACCCTGCTGGCGACCCCGAACAGACGGGATACTTGTTGAGCCTTATGGGAAATGGGCTGCAAAAGTAGGTAAATTACACTGAATAACAAAAAGTTCCGTAAAGAAAATTCAGAAACCTGAACATCCTTTACAGAACTTTTTACTAATCTATTCCAAAATTGCAACAGTATGCAAAACTTATTAATTCAATATCCTGTTCAGCCTTACTAGGCAGCAGTGGTATCTTTCTTCTTTTTAGCTTTGGGCGTAAGCATCAGAAACATCCTCTTTCCTTCCAGTTTGGGTAAAGCTTCCGGTTGTCCAACTTCTGCCAATCGTTCTGCAAATTTTAATAATACCAATTCTCCCCTTTCCTTAAACTGAATAGCACGACCTTTAAACTGAACATATGCTTTTACCTTATTGCCATCTTTTAAAAATCCTTCAGCATGTTTAGCCTTAAAATCAAAGTCATGGTCATCAGTGCCTGGTGTAAACCTGATTTCCTTAACTTCACTTTGTTTGGCATTGGCTTTCATTTCCTTTTCCTTCTTCTTCTTCTCGTACAGGAACTTTTTATAATCAATTGCCTTACAAACAGGAGGATCTGCATTTGGAGAAATTTCCACTAAATCCAGCCCTAAATCACTTGCTATCCGCAATGCTTCATTGGTAGGATATACACCAACTGTTATGTTTTCTCCAACTAATCTTACTTGTGGTACCCTGATTCTGTCGTTAATACGATGTTCAGGTTCTTGTTGTCTCTGAAATCTGGGGTTAAACCTTCCCCTTCCGCCCCCACCTGAGCTGTTTCCTCTAAAAGGTAATGCCATTAAACGTTATTTGATTTAAAAGTAAAAATAGATAAATTTTGTATTTAAAAACTTTATTCTCCTGATTTCCGGTTAACTATTTCTTCTACAACAGCAAAAACGAAACTATCGGTATCCTGTAAACCCAGGTCACCCTTCCCCTGCCTGCGTACAGAAATTTTGTTTTCATTCATCTCTTTTTCACCAATTATCAGCATATATGGTACACGGCTTAATTCTGCTTCCCGTATCTTTTTTCCAATCTTTTCGCTTCGCTCATCCAATTCCACTCTTATTCCCGCTTTACGTAATTTAGCTTTAATACCTAAAGCATATTCCAAGAATTTATCACTTATAGGCAAAATCTTCACTTGCTGTGGTGCTAACCATACCGGGAATTTACCAGCATAATGTTCCAGTAAAAATCCAATAAACCTTTCATGGGTACCTAAAGGCGCCCGGTGAATAATTAATGGAATTTCAGGTACATTATTCTGATTGGTATATTCCAGTTTAAATTTCCTGCCACTGTTAAAATCTACCTGATTGGTTGCCAGTGTAAATTCCCTGCCGATGGTACTCCATATCTGTACATCAATTTTAGGGCCATAAAATGCAGCTTCATCCGGCACTTCAATAAAAGGGATATTGGAATCAATCAATACCTTTCTTACCATTTCTTCTGTTTCTATCCAGAGTTCTGGTTCATCCACGTATTTCTGTCCCAGTTTCTTAGGATCATGCAGGGATAAGCGCATCACATATTTATCAATACCAAATATTTTAAAATATTTGATATACATATCATTCACCGCTTTAAACTCCTGTGCAAACTGTTCTTTGGTGCAATATAAATGTGCATCATTCATATGCAAACATCGTACACGCATCAAACCAAATAATTCACCGCTCTGTTCATACCGGTAACAGGTACCATATTCTGCTATGCGGTAAGGCATATCCCTGTAACTCTTTGGCTCAGCAGAAAATATTTTATGATGGTGCGGGCAATTCATGGCTTTCAGGTAATATTTCTCTCCATCCATTTCCATTGGGGGGAACATACTATCTGCATAATAAGGTAAATGTCCGCTGGTTAAATACATGCTTTCCTTGGCAATATGCGGGGTAACCACCCGTTTATACCCGGCTTCTTCCTCTGTAGATTTAGCCAGTTTTTCCAGTTCTTCAATAATAATGGTACCATTAGGCATCCATAAAGGCAGTCCCTGACCCACATCATCATCCATGGTATAGATACCCAGTTCTTTTCCCAGCTTGCGATGGTCTCTTTTTTTGGCTTCTTCCAGCATCAGCAAATATTCCTCCAACTCTTTCTGAGAAGGAAAAGTAACACCATATAAACGGGTCAATTGTTTGTTTTTTTCATCCCCTTTCCAGTAAGCACCCGCAATATTGGTGAGCTTAATTGCTTTAATAAAACTGGTGTTGGGAATATGTGGCCCACGGCAGAGATCCGTAAAATTGCCCTGAGAATAGAAAGTTATTTCACCATCAGTCAGGTTTTGCAATAAATCCAGTTTATATTCATCCCCTTTCCCTGTAAAATATTCGATAGCTTCAGCTTTGGGCATTTCTTTACGGAGGTAGGCACTGTTCTTTTTGGCCAGTTCATTCATCTTCTTTTCAAGCAATACCAAATCATCTTCCACCAGTTTCCGGTCACCCAGATCCATATCATAATAAAAACCATTATCCAGGGCTGGCCCTACCCAGAATTTCACTCCCGGATATAAAGATTCTACGGCTTCTGCCATCAGATGGGCAGAAGAATGCCAGAAAGTAGATTTACCATCTCTATCTTCCCAAGTTAATAATTTTAACGTTGCATCCTCATAAATTGGCCTGGAAGCATCCCAAACCTGTCCGTTAACACTTGCTGCAAGAACTTTTCTGGCTAATCCCTCGCTGATGGATTTAGCTACATCTAAAGCGCTAATCCCGCTCTCATACTGACGTACCGCGCCATCCGGTAAACTTATATTAATCATACTTTCTCCTGTAAGCAAAATTTTAGGGCACAAAAGTAACAAAACAAAGGCAGACCTGCCCACTAAAAAAGATGGTATACCAAAAAACCTTAACGCTTCTTTTAAAAATAGGTAAAAAATTAGCTTGTAGATTTGTTTTATGAGATTGAACTATACACTGTTCCTGCTTTTAGGCTGCTCTTTTTTATCCCATTCCCAGAAATTAACCGGGATATGGCGGGGGACTTTTGTACAGCGGGGTGCTTTTAATCCTGCAGTTGGACAATTTACTGAAGACAGGTATAAATACGAAATCCAGATTAATCAGCTGGATGATAAAACCATTGAAGGTGTTACTTATTCATATAAAACAACTTATTTTTATGGTAAATCGTCCTTTCATGGGCTATATACCCATCAGACCAAAAATGTATTGATCAAGGAAATTAAAATGTTGGAATTAAAGGTTTCTAATAATGCCATTCCCTGTTTAATGACCTGTTATCTGGATTATTCGAAAGATGGTTCTAAAGAAATCCTCTCAGGAAATTTTACTAGTCAAAGTTCAACAGACCAAAGAGGTTGCGGTGATGGCACTATTTACCTGGAAAAGGTGAAGGATAGTGAGTTTAAAAAAGAAGCTTTTTTAAACAAAAAAACAACTGATGAACCTTCAAATTCCAATATAAAAAACAATGGAGTAATTAACGCTAAGCCAAATTCCGGAAAGGCTGCCACCAGCAATAATACCAATTTACAAAAACAGGCTGTTAAGCCCGGCGCTGAAGGATTTATTGTTAAAAAAGACCCAGTACCGGATATGCAAAATATTCCACCTGACGTTACAGTAAACCCACCATTAGTTGCTGCACCCAAAAAACAGGAATCCAAACCGGTTGAAGTACCGAAAGTTTTAAAAGAAAGAGAAAACAAACTAGCCAATACTATTATCCTGGATGAACAGGATGTGCGGATTGATTATTATGATAACGGCGAAATTGACAATGATACCATTACGGTTTATCATGATAATAAAATGGTAATTAATCATGGAAGGTTAAGTGATGTTCCTTTAACTATCCATCTTCACCTGGACGAAACCAAACCTATACATGAAATAATAACTGTTGCCAATAATCTGGGAGATATTCCGCCTAATACAGCATTAATGGTTATTACTGCCGGTAAAAAAAGGTTTGAGGTATCTATTACCTCAGATGAACAGAATAATGCAAAAGTAATTCTCGAATACCGGGCTAAAAACAGTCCCAAAGTAAAAAGAGAATAATGTAGCAATTCCTGTCCTTTCCATAAAAGAAATGCTTAATTTTGCAATTCTCCTAATTTACTTACCTCTTATTTTTTTCTAATCCTCATTCGTTTGACTTATCACCAAACCAGTGACTTTTACCTACCTGAATAACATTAAACCCATATTAAACCCATGACAAACCCATGACAAACCCATGTCATCCCATGCTTTTCATGGCGTAAAATGGTTTATCATATCTATCATTTGTCTTTCATGATACTTGAGTAAGTAACGGATAATAAGTTTTTTGGTGGATCATCTGTATTAAAACAAATTCAATAACCGCGGATCATTATAATCTTTTATACAAAATAATACATTAGGAAGGTGGCTGAATTCTTCTTCCGAATGATAAGTGTTTATCACAATGGCATTCATACCAGCTTGAAAAGCTGCTTCCACCCCTTTGGGAGCGTCTTCAAAAACAATACAATCCGGATAAGTAATACCCAAAGCATCCGCACATTTTATAAATGTTTCCGGATCCGGTTTACTGATGTGTACATCATCTGCACTGATTACAGCTCCGAAATACTTACGCAAATTTAATCCATCCAATATATAATCAATATTGAACATAATTGCAGCACTGCCAATAGCCATGGGTACCTGATGCTGATAAGCGGTTTCCAGAAACTTTCCAAGCCCATCAATCAGTTTCATATGCGGTTTAAAAGATTGCTGATACCTACGCTCTTTCTCAAAGGAAAGTTCTTTCATCTTTTCCGGGCTAAAATGGTCTTTCCCGAATATCCGTATTAAAAGCTCGTCATTCTTGCCATACATCTGTTTTTTAACATCAGCCGGGGTAAGTTTAGCACCCAGGTCATTCACAAGTATATCATACCATGCTTTTGCATGAAATTCCATATCGTCTATTACAGTTCCGTTCAAATCAAATAAAAAAGCCTTGCTCATAATTTATTTATTAATCCGGGTAAAATTAATTGAACTAATTCAATTAGATTTATCTTCTCATTATCATTCCATTATTGTCTTAAATATTCTTTTCGGATGAAACGATTGCCCCTATTATTCTACTTAATTTTTCTTTTTCTTTCTCTATCAGCCATTGCCCGGAAACCAATATTAATTTCATCACCCGACGGAAACATTCAGTTTGAGTTTAAACTCATTAACCAGTCAGCTTTTTACAATGTTTCCTACAAAGGCAAACAGATCATCCTAAATTCATCTCTTAGCTTAACCTTTGATAATGGCAAATTTGAAAATAATCTGACATATAAAACACCTGTATTAACTGATACCACAGAACACTATACCCTTTATGCAGGAAAGGCAAGCCTGGTGCATGCACATTATAAACAGGTACTTATTCCACTGGAAGAAACTGTTGCCCCTTTCAGGAAGATTGGGGTAAGGATACGGGTATTTAATGATGGACTCGCTTTCCGTTACGAATTACAGGAACAAGCTGGAAGAAAAGATTTTAATCTGCTGAACGAGCAAACCTGTATTAACCCTGCAGGTGACCCGCAGGTACACAGTTTATTATTCCCGGATTACCTTTCCTCCCACGAAGGCTATTACAGCAACCTGCCATTAAGTAAAGTACCTGCAGACACATTAATGGATTTGCCAACCCTGTTTGAATTACCGGGTAATATTTATATGGCTGTAACAGAAGCAGCTTTGTTGGATTATGCAGGGATGTATTTATCCCGTCAGGGTAACGGATTGTTATCGAAGCTATCCCCCTTACCTGATAATCCTGCAGTAAAAGTGAAGGGACTATTACCCCATAAAAGCCCCTGGAGAGTATTGCTGATCAGCGACCGGATTGGGAGTTTAATAGAATCGAACATCATTACTTCGCTGAATGAACCCTGTAAAATACCTGACCCCTCCTGGATTAAACCAGGCACCACTACTTTTCCCTGGTGGAATGGAAATGTGGTACCCGATACTTTAAATGCACCAGGTAATAATTTTGTTACCGCGCAGTATTATATAGATTTCTGTGCCAGAAACAGGATTACCTATCATTCTGTAGTGGAATACGGATTACACCAGTGGTATATGGATGATGGGGTAAGTTTTATGCCTGGTCCTCATGCAGATCCTACTACTCCGGTACCTGGGCTGGATATGAAAGCGGTTTGTGATTATGCAGCAAATTTGGGTGTAGGTATCAGGGTTTGGGTACATTGGGCAGCACTTTATCCTAAAATTGATTCCGCATTTACCAATTTTGAAAAATGGGGCATCAAAGGGATGATGGTGGATTTTATGAACCGGGATGATCAGGAGATGGTGAATATTCAGACAGAAATTTTGCAGAAAGCAGCACAGCACCATTTACATATCCAGTTTCATGGTGCGTACAAGCCAACCGGAATCAACAGAACTTATCCGAATGAATTAACAAGGGAAGGCACTTTAAATTATGAAGCCGATAAATGGAATCCGGAAGGGATTACACCCGATCATGATATTATGATGCCCTTTACCAGGGTTCTTGCGGGTTCTACAGATTACCACCTCGGTGGTTTTAGGGCAGTACCGGCATCAAAATTTAAAACACAATATACCCGGCCCCTGGTATTGGGTACACGCTGCCATATGCTGGCTATGTATGTGGTACTTGAGAATTATTTACAGATGGTCTGCGACTACCCTGCAGCGTATGAAGGGCAGCCTGGTTTTGAATGGATTAAATCAATCCCCACTACCTGGGATGAGACTAAAGTCCCGCTTGCAAAATTGGGTGAATATATTACCATTGCCAGAAGAAAAGGGCAAGACTGGTATGCAGGTACAATTACCAATCATGTTGGCAGAACCCTGGATTTACCTTTGGATTTTCTGGGAGAAGGTATTTACAAAGCTGAAATTTATGCAGATGCAGCCGATACAAAGGAATACCCTGATCATTTAGTAAAAGAGGAAAAGAAAGTAACCAAAACAGATACCTTACGAATACAGATAGCACCCGGAGGAGGGCAGGCAATACATATTTACAAGGATACTAATCCTAAATAACCCGATTACTTTTTAAATACACAGTTACCGTCCACATATGTTTCTTCTACCTGAATACTGGAGAGTTTATCAGGAGCGGTTTCCAATGGATTCTGGTTCAAGAGGATAAAATCTGCATATTTACCCACTGCAACCTCCCCTATAGCTGATACAGCACTGATAGTTGCTGCAGAACTGGTATAGGCTTTCAGTGCTTCCTGAATAGTGATGGCTTCCTGAGGTGCAATTGAATTGCCTTCATTATCCTTTCTGGTTACTGCAGTTTCGATCCCTTTAAATGGATTCAGGTCTTTCACTACAGGCGCATCAGAAGATAATGCGGTGAGGATTCCATGCTGTAAAACTGATTTTACCGGATAGCATCTGTTCAGATAATCCTGATCCAGATACCGAATAAAATTCTTACCCAGCTCACTCAGAAAAATGGTCTGCATAGAAGCTGCAATATGGTAATTTGCCATATCTTCCAGGTGTTTTTGGTCGGGAAGTCCGAGGTGTTCTATTTTTAGTAGATTATCAGGAAATACACGACGGAGCGCTTTATACTGATCAATTACAAATTCAATCGCAGCATCACCAATGGCATGTGTTCCAATACCTAGCCCCTTAGACATAGCAGCAGTGCATAATTGGGCATATTGTGCAGCTTTTAACCGCAATACCCCCTGTTCTTTAGTTCCCTTATAATATCTTTTTAAAGCAGAAGTTTTGCCACTCAATCCGCCATCACTAAAAAATTTAACCGTATTGATATTAAAAAAAGAAGAAGTGTAGCCATCCGGAACCGGGAAAGGCGTATTGCCGCCATCGGGTAATATAATGGGCATGGCATTTAACCGGAAACACAGTTCACCAGCTAAGCTCATTTCGTGATAAGCCTGCAATAATAAGGGGTCAACAGCCGGGTCTGTAGCAGCAGTTATGCCGAGGCTGTATAATTGTTCGCGGGCCGAACGTACCATTATTTTCAATTCTTCTTTCGTATATGCAGGGAGATGATTAGCAATCAATCCCAAAGCAGTTTCAGAAAACAAACCATTTGGGTAACCCGAATTATCAGTATACATCACACCACCTTCTGGTACCAATGTATCTTTATCCACCTTGCAAATTTCCAAAGCTTTAGAATTTGCAACAGCTATATGTGCACAGGTCCGAATAACATAAACCGGTTTATTTTTAACCACTTTATCCAGGTCATTTTTATCTGGCATCCGGCCCTCTTTCCAGGCTGCTTCATTAAAACCACGGGCAGTAATCCATGCAACATCCGGATATTGCATGTGGTAAGTATGAATCATGGATAGCATTTCATCCAGGCTTTTAGCCGCCCTTACATCCAGCATAAACGTACGGAGATTTCCCACTTTCCAGATATGTATATGCGAATCATTCAGCCCGGGCATCAGTGTTTTTCCTGCAGCATTTACTATGACTGTCTGCTGATGGATCAATTGTTCCAGCTCTTCTTTTTTGCCAATTGCTTTAAACTTTCCTCCTTCTATCAGAACCGCATCTGCATTGCCCTGTACAAAACCATCCTGAAAGGAAAGGATGTTGGCATTGTTAATCAACAACGTTTTCAAGTGTTCAATTATTTTGTTATTTTCTTTTCAACTGGGCCCTTGCAATGGCATCTTCCAATACCTGAAGGCCTTCTATCAATTGTTCATCAGTAATTACAATTGGTGGCAGCAGCCGGATACAGTTACTGAATAAACCCGCACGAATCATTATCAATCCGTGTGCACCGGCATCTCTTATAATTTCCAGTGTAGCTTCTGCATCCGGTTCTTTGGTTTCCCTGTCTTTTACAAATTCAACCAGCCGCATAGCACCAATACCCCTTACATCCCCCACTAATGGGTATTTTTCTTTCCATTTTTCCAGGGTTTTGCGAATGATCTCCCCTACTTCATTAGCCCTATTCAGAAAGGATTCACTTTTCAGAATTTTAATCGCTTCAATGGCTGCCACACAAGCAAGCGGACTTCCACCATATGTACCACCCACTCCTCCAGGATGGGGTGCATCTAAAATTTCTGCTTTACCGGTAATAGCGCTGATAGGCATACCGGCGCCAATAGATTTGGCACTTACAATAATATCCGGTATAACACCACTATGTTCCACAGCAAACAGTTTACCCGTTCTGCCTGCACCGCATTGTATTTCATCTGCAATAAAAACGATACCATGTTTGTCGCAGATCTCCCTGAGTTTATGCAGGTAGGCTGCGGGAATTGGTAAAAATCCCCCTTCACCCTGCACCGGTTCAATGATAATTGCAGCGAGGGAATCTGCATCCACCTGAGATATAAATGCTTCTTCCAATTTTTTAATGGAATATGCTAAGTATTGTTCTTCAGTCAGTCCCTCTATTCCACGATACACATTCGGGGCAGGAATACGGTAAATATCACTTACATAAGATCCAAACCCTTTCTTAAACAAAGCATATTTACTGGTAAGGCTTAAGGTAAGCAAAGTACGTCCGTGATAAGCCGCTTCAAAACACAATACAGCATTTCTCTTTGTATAATATTTTGCTACATTAATGGCGCTTTCGACTGCTTCAGAGCCAGAATTAGCCAGCAATGTTTTCTTTGGAAAATTACCGGGTGTGATACTGTTTAACAATTCTGCCAGGTCAAGGTAGGGTTCCATGGTAGTCACCAGCGAACAGGTATGGATATATTTATCCAGCTGTGCTTTAATGGCATTCACTACTAATTCATTCCTGTGACCTACATTAATCATTCCAATACCTCCGGCAAAATCCAACAAGCGGTTACCGTCAATATCCCACACAAGAGCACCCTCAGCTTTTTCCACCACAATATCAGTGGATCTTGCCAGTCCGGCAGGTAATGCATTTTTCCTTCTTTCCAATGCTACTAAGCCTTTAGGCCCTGGTAAAGCTGTTTTTAATTCTATAAATGACATATTTATTGGTTTTATACAATTTTAAATTTTTGAGAAACACTTATGTGTTTATACCTCTTTTGTTATATCCAGTTTAATCAATACTCCAAAGTTACCACAAACAGGATCGTTAAGATGTTCATGAATCAATGCCACAGGCTCAAACCCTATTTTCATTTGGGGAGAAAGAGTGGGGTCTTTTCTTTGTCCATTGATTAGCTGGTTAAAATAAGTTTCACCACTCATTTCTTTGCTTAAAGTTCCATAACCACTCATCATACCTACAGCTAACTGGCCTTTCAGTCCTAAATTACGCGCTATATCCTGCCTGGCCCTGTACAATATCCTGGCTAGTCCACGACCACGGTAAGCAGGTAATATACCCATATCCAGGCCATACAGCCAATCTCCTTCCGGATTGTGATTACTAAGCCATCCACCTGCAATTATATCTTTAAAAGTATGATGGTGATTATTAAAATTGAAAAAAGTACGCATGGTAGTGGTCATACCAATTACTTTGTCCTGATCTGTAATCACTAATTGCCCTTCTGGAAATAGTTCAATATGTTTAAGATAATGAACTGCTTTGATCAGTTCATCATCTGCTAATGTTGGAAAAACTGTCTTTTGTAATTCCTCCAGCTGCATTACATGTTCAGCTTTTGTCTGTTTCACTATTAATCCTTCCGTTAATTCAATGTGATAATTTGTTATTGCTTCAATCATGATTTTTTTTATTTATGCTACGGTGTAGCCCATAATTACATAAACGATACAGGAAACGCCAAATGAAATAAATGCAAAGGGTAATTGCGATAAGCCATGGTCAAGATTATTACATTCTGTACTTTGCCCGGTGAGTATGGTGGCATCTGAATATAAACAGGCATTTGCACCAAAAACACCAGCGCTGATAACTGCTCCGCAATTGAGTAAAACATTTGAATTAAAATGCTGTGCAAGCGGAACAACCAGCGGTATAGCCACTGCATACAAACCCCATGAAGAACCAGTGGTAACCGCTATCAGAGATAAGCTTACAAATACAATCAGAGGTAATAACTGTTTATTCAAATAAGGAGAAGCAGCATGCAGGATATATTGGGTCAATCCCATTTTATCATTTACATCTTTCAGTACATAGCTCATCATTAAAATAGCCAGGGCAAACACCATACTGTTAAACCCTCCAAATACGGTTTCAGATAATTGCCTAAATGTTCCCAGTTTAATAAACTGGTAATATATGAACGTAAAAGTTACTGCAACCATTACACCTTTCAATGCATCAATATCAAAATAAACGGTTGCTGCCAGCAATACAATAATGGGTAAAAGAAAATATATAACTTTTGAATCTTTATCTGGGTTCATAGCAGTTATATCCAGACTGGAAACAGATACAAATCCCGGGTCTGTCAATTGTCCTGTTATTTCAGCCCTTATCGTAGCTTTTTTCATTCTCCCAAACCAGGGCAATATTCCATAAATAAATAAAGGTATTACCAGTACAGAAACATAACCATAAGCCACGAAGGGGATCATTTTCCAGTAAGTAGGTAACCCGTTTCCGGTTGCTGCAACGTGCGACTTTTCCAACAGGCTTCCTATAAAAATAGTCCAGGTAGAAATAGGTGCAATTACGCACCAGGGTGGTGCAGTTGTATTAACAATATATGCCAGTTTTTCACGAGGTATTTTAAATGCGTCTGTAATTTTTCGCATGGATAATCCTACCGTAAGTGCACTTAAATAATCATCTAAAAAAATAAGCAGACCCAACACCCAGGTGCCCATTAAGGCGCCCCTTTGTGTGGTTATATATTTAAGTGCCCATTCCCCAAACTTTAAAGTCCCCCCACTCCTCACCATCAAACCGATTAAGGAACCATAGAGACCACATACCAAAATAACCCATACAGATCCACCAGGACTGGGGTCTCCAATAACAGCCATTAAGGATCTTACAAAATCAGAAAAAACATTACTATGATCATGCAAACCAATAATTACAAAACCAACCATGCAGCCAATTAGTAAAGGCTCAAAAGAGGTCCTTAGTATTATTGCTAACACAATAACTACCAATGGTGGAATTAATGCCAATGCTCCGTAGTCCATTTAAATTATTTCAGATTTAAATAATATAGTTAATACTTTCCCTGTGTTCAATTTATCATCCGCCTTTTTACATGTTGAAATAGCAGGACCCTACAAGCTTCCAATACTGATTAGTTTCTTTTCCATATACTCATACAAACCTTCACTACCGCTTTCATGCCCCTGTCCACTGGATTTCCATCCTCCAAAAGGAGCTTCTGTGCCGTGTGGTGCCCATTCATTAATCCCAACTATACCAAATTCCACCTGTTCTGATGCATATATTGCAGTTTTGAGATTATGGGTAAAAATATAAGCAGCCAGTCCGTATTCTGTATCATTTGCTTTAGCAACAGCATCGTCCAGATCATCAAATGAAAACAATGGTAGTATTGGCCCGAATATTTCATTTTTGGCAAGGGCAGAAGATTGGGTTAAACCACCTACTACTGCCGGCTGGATAAAATATCCTTTATCAAGGTGTGCTGGTATATGTCCACCCGTTAAAATCTCAGCATTTTCTGCTTTGGTTTTTTCAATCAGATCAAACACACTATCGCGTTGTTTTCTGGTAATTAATGGGCCTACATTAACGCCTTCCTCAAAACCATTTCCTACTTTCAGTGCAGACACATATTTAGTCAGCAATTCTGTAAACTGCTGGTATATATTTTTATGCACATAAAAGCGCTGTGGAGAAATACAAACCTGTCCATTATTCCGGAAACGGGCTATAGAGGCTACTTTAGCAACAGCATCCACATCAATATCGTCAAAAATAAGTACGGGTGCATTGCCACCTAATTCCAAAGAGAGTTTGGTATGTGTTTTAGAAGCACCATCCATCAATAATTCACCCACCCGGGTACTGCCGGTAAAACTTATTTTCTTTAGTTTTTCATTATCCAGCATTTCTTTGCCAATAGAGGCAGCATCACCAATCAAAAGATTTAATACTCCTGCAGGCAATCCAGCATGTAGAAGTGCATTTAACATATGAAATGCAGATAATGGAGTACTTTCTGAAGGTTTCGCCACTACAGTACACCCTGCTGCTAATGCAGCAGCCCATGCACGAGCCGGATTATAAGCGGGAAAATTCCAGGCTGTAATGATACCAATTACCCCCATGGGTTGCCAGATAACAGAACTTCTTTTATCTAACCTGCTGGCAGGAATTATTTTTCCATAGCTTCTTTTAGCTTCTTCAGCATACCACTCAAATAAATTAGCACTTACAGTCCATTCGCCTTTAGCTTCCGGAAAGGGTTTACCACTTTCTATAACCATATCACTGGCTATTTTATCCAGATTATCACGGAGATACTGCGCTGCTTTTTTTAATATTTCAGCACGGAGATAAGGGGTGGTTTTACTCCATTTTTTAAACGCATCATGCGCTGCATCAATTGCTATGGCTGCATCTTTCTGATTAGCGGAACTTATTGTAGCAATCAGTTCTTCAGTAGCAGGATTGATCAGTTGGTGTTGATTGCCATCTACTCCATCTACCCATTCGCCATTTATATATTGCTTGTTCATTTTTTATAATTTAAGCTAACTATCTATATATACAGTCTGTTTATTTCGTAAGCACTTCCAATCCTTTTTCAATAATATCCAGTCCCTTATGTAATAATGCTTCACTGATAATCAGCGGACTCAATACACGAATTACATTCCCATTAATGCCTGCATTGATAACAATGAGACCGTTTTCTGCACAATAACCAATCAGTTTTTTACACAATTCCCCATCCGGCTGAAAAGGATTTTTTTCTTTCACCAGTTCTAAAGCCATCATGGCACCCAATCCGCGTACATCCCCTATTTCAGCAAATCGTTCCTTCATTTTAGTAAACCGGTCTTTCACAATATTGCCAACTTTTATCCCCAGGTCATTTATATCAATCTCTTCCATATAACTGATGGTTGCAATAGAGGCAGCACAACATACCGGATTACCCGGATAGGTTCCTCCAATGGTAGAAGGTTTACAAGCATCCATTACATCAGCGTTACCAATAACTGCCCCGATAGGCATACCACTACCCATACTTTTGGCACAGGTGGTAATATCAGGGGTAACACCAAAGTGGTGATAGGAAGCCCATTTACCTGTGCGGCCAAAACCACTTTGTACTTCATCCAGAATAAGAAGAATACCATATTTTGTACATATATCCCGTAACCCTTTTAAGTATTTCTCAGGAACCACATTAAATCCACCTTCTCCCTGAACAGGTTCTATAATTATCGCTGCTACCTGAGATTCCGGCACATTGGAATGAAAGAAATCTTCTAATTCCCTAAGGTGCAGATCTGAGAATTCATGTGATGTAAGACCATTGTTATAATGGTAATAATCAGGAAAAGGAATTCTGTATACTTCAGGTGCAAAAGGGCCGCAACCCAATTTATACCCAACTTTAGAAGTTAAAGTCATACTCATCATCGACCTGCCATGAAATGCTCCACCATAACAAATAATCGCTGGCCTTCCCGTTGCCTGCCTTGCTATTTTGATTGCATTCTCCACACTTTCAGCACCAGAATTTGTCAGCATCACTTTTGTATGTTCTCCATGCGGGAATAAGCCTGCCAGTTTCTCTGCTAACTGCATATATAAGTCATAAGTTGCCACATTAAAACTGCAATGGATCATAGTAGCAGCTTGTTTAGCAATTGCTTCCACCACAGGAACTGGACAATGGCCTGCATTAACTACACCAATACCACCTGCAAAATCAATCATTTCATTCCCTTCTGCATCAGTAATAATTGCACCTTTTGCACTTACAGCTGTTGATGGATTAAAAATGCCAATTGCATTGGGTACAAACTGTTTTCTCCTTTCTAAGATTTCTTTTGAATTTCTCATCAATATTCATTTAATATTAAAACAATAACATATTGCAATCTATAAGTGGATGGTACAATCCTTTACAAATCCACTGTAATTGCTTTTGTGTTTACAAATTCAAGTATACCTTGTCTGCCCAGTTCTCTTCCATAACCAGATTTCCGTAGACCTCCAAATGGAATACGTGGATCTGATTTAACTAATGAGTTAATGAATACTGCTCCACTGGTAATTTTACGTGCAATAACAACAGCTTTTTCAATGTCTTTTGACCAGATACTTCCTCCCAAACCGAATCGGGAACTATTTGCCAGTGCA
>Ga0364881_10559_pt1 | contig 18377 bp, 10 predicted proteins | sample ExccelJu500001D4_5_FD_206923 | JGI IMG/M metagenome (GOLD analysis project Ga0364881, IMG submission 206923) | Enriched cells from Trout Bog Lake Hypolimnion, Wisconsin, USA - BchlTB.July30.5000.01.D4 | ecosystem: Environmental > Aquatic > Freshwater > Lake > Hypolimnion/Profundal zone | place...
TGCAAACCCGCCGGTTTCCCAAATTCTAATCCATTCACAAACGCTGTTGCGATGTGCCCCTGAAACAACGGCAACCTGCTCGTTAGACATATTCGTAACAGCCTTTATGTAAATAGCGTGTAACCTTTTCTGAACTATCGGACATGGATAATGATATCTTTCGTAATTTAGCTTCTCAAGTTCCTCGGAACTAATATTTAATCTTGTGAGCATCTTTGTTGAGTGGTATCTCAAATATGCTCACTTTTTTTATTCTATCCAAACATTGCACATTTTAACCCTGCGCACAGTATAGTTGGGTGACAGAGGGCTTTAATATTATTCTACTACTTTTGTTTTGCTCGCAATCTGAAATTCCACCACAATACAAGCATTAAAAAATAAAATATGGCAGACGTAATAAGAATAAATATCGAATTAACCAGAAACAGAGAAAAACTGCTGATTATTCCTGAGAGGGTTGAGGTGCCTCAATTCTCAGTAGTTGAATGGAATATAATCAACGTAGATCGTGATTTATATCCTATTTTGGGTAGATACGGAAGTTTAGTCTTTACTCTTTATTTTGAAAATAACTCCCCTTTTAGATGGAAAAGGCAATTTATACAAATTTTTGAGCCAAGATTTGAGCCATTCTTATCAAAAACGATAAGGTTAGTAGAAGATGTTGCTGACGAAAAGGGTGACTTTAAATATGGTGTGAAAGTTGTCGACGCAGAAAAAAATGAAACAATTTATGATGAAGACCCACTACTGATAGTCATCTAAATTTTTTCTATGGCCTACGAAATCGAAGTTTTAGCAATAAAACCTGAACTCTATTTGAGTATTGAAGTTGCGTGTAATTCTTTAAACAATATTCAGAAGGATAAAGAGTTTTTATTTAAAACTCCGCCAGACAGATTGAAAAATAGTGCCTTTTTACAGCAACGGGAAAAATATAATGCCGATGATATTTTCGCTTGGTTAAAGACGTATAGACAAAATGCGGGAGGCAATAGACCATTTCTAATTTTGGTAGTTGATGGATTTCTATTTTCAAGTAGGTTAAGCAATTTATTTGGTACAGTTTCTGCGGATGATGGGTTAGCGGTATTCACGGTTGCAGATTTTAACCAATTTGTACATGATATTGTTAGATTTTGCAGATATTATTTAGTTCGCTATGCAATTAGTTTTTTGGAACCCTCTATCAAATCACATAATGATGTAAATAGAAAGGAGTGTATTTTTCACAAAAAAATGAACAAAAATGAATTAAAAGATTCATTAAACTCCGGACATATTTGCCAAACATGTTATGATCAACTTAGGCCCAAATTAAACCCAGAAATAAATGACTCAATTAAAAAAATGCTTTTGTTGGTTAGTAACCAACATCCATTTTCAATTGTAATAAAAGGGGGCGGTGTTAAAGGTTTGGCATTTGCAGGTGCTTTACTTGAACTTGAAAACTATTTTTCTTTTGACACTTTCGCCGGGACATCAGCTGGCGCTATTGCGGCTGTTTTAATGGGTGCGGGTTACAAACCAAGCGAACTATTGGACATTCTTGAAAAAAAAGATTTTAATGAATTTAATGTTTATTCCGATGAAAGTGAGCCACTATTCCGCACAAAGTGAGCCAGTGGTTTTTTGATGTAAAAGCTGGTATCAAAAGTAGTTATTTTTCTTTTTTTCTTAATGATTTTCCTTCGAGTTCTATACGGTGAGCGCTGGCTGTCAATCTGTCCATTATAGCATCAGCGAGGGTAGGCTCCTTCATATATTCGAACCAGTTTTTGACGGGCAATTGGGAGGTAATAATGGTTGAAGCCTTTGCGTACCTGTCTTCGAGTATCTGTAATATTGTCAGCTTTATGTTGTTGTCAAGTGGTTGTAAACCAAAGTCATCAAGGATGATCAAATGGGCTTTGGCGACCTGGTTAAGCCATTTAATATAAGTTCCATCAAGTCTGGCGGTGGCAAGTGCTTCGATAAAGCGGTTCATGCCAAAGTAAAGGGTTCGATACCCCAGGGAACATGCTTGTCTGCCAATAGCGCAGGCAATATAGCTTTTGCCGCATCCGGTGGCTCCTGTGATGAGGATATTTTCCGACTTTTCGATAAAGGAGCAGTCGCAAAGCTGTAGTAATTGTTCTTTTGTCAGCCCCGCACGTGTGGGGCTGACATGGATTTGTTCGGGCAATGCATGGAAGCGGATCCGGGCACGCTGCAGGAGCATTTGTGTTTTAGCGGTCTGCCTTTGCAGTACTTCTGCCTCTGCAAGTAAGGCTATCATTTCATGTGCGCCGGGCTGCTGGTGTACCGGCAAGCCACAGGCTATCCGGTAGCGTTGCTCCATTCCCGGCAATTTAAGCTCTCTGAGCTGTTGTAATGTGCTTTCTGTATTCATAAACTATTCTATTTTAGCTTCTTAATTGATTACTGGTTATTGATAGGCTTCAGCGCCACGTATATTTTCATGTTGTGGTATGTCAAATAGGCCTGGCTGAACGGGTTGCTTGTCAAGGTTGTTTTGAAGGATATTATTAACTATTCCGTAGTTGTACTTGCCGCCCTGCAAAGCCCGGCAGCAGGCAGCTTCAAGGCGGGCGGTGCCATAGGCTGTTTTGAGCCGCAGCACACCGAGGCAGCCTTTATAAGTCTGTTCGGTAAAATGACGGGCATCAAGCATATGCCCGATATACTGAGCAGTAAATGGACCTGTGTTTTTAGCCCATGTTCTGAAGTACTGCGGATCCCAGCCTTGCTGCTCAGCATAATGCTGATGTTTTTCTGGCATGTGTTGCTTTTCAGTGCTATAGGTATGTGCTTTATATATTCGCTTGTGGATGGCTATACGGGTGTGCTGATCATAGATCTCTACAGTTGCACTGTCGTAAACCGCTATTACGTTTTTGCCAATGTATTGATAAGGCACACTGTAATAGGTGGTGTTTTCGCCAAGTAGAATATGGTAATTCTTCTGCACTTTTGCCGTTACCCTGTGTTTTAGCTCGTAGGGCATTGCAGGCAATGGCTGTAGCAGTGGTTTTTCCTCACTCAAAAACCTGTCGCGCCGGCAACTTTCCTTTTTCTGGAATGGACGACACATGTATTCGTTAAGCAGGTTAGTGATCCGGTTATTAAGTCCATTTAAACTATAGAAAGTTTCATTGCGAAGCCTGGCATACACCCGCTGGTAGATAAAATTCACCTCGCTTTCCACAGGCGCTTTGTCTTTGGGTTTACGTACCCTGGCTGCTGTCAGGGCAATGCTATTGTGCAGCGCCCATTGTTGCAGGGTGTCTGTAAATACCGGTTCATAACGGCAGCTTTTGGTAACTGCCGTTTTCATATTGTCGCATTTGAGGCAATATGGAACACCCTCAAACCAGCTCAGACAAGCATTGAGCGCCTCTATTACACTTGGCTGGGAGCCGTCGCGTAGCGCTATAGCGTAGCTATAGCCGCTGTAAGGCAGTACTGCCACAAAAACAACACATTTAACCTCCGCTCCCGTTTCCCTGTCCAGATAGGAAAGCATATCACCGGCAAAATCAACCATCATCATTTCTGCGGGTTTGTAGCTAAAATGCATTGTAGCCTGCTCCAGCAGCCGATGGTGACTAAAAAGCTCACAAAAACGGCTGTATTCATATCCATCCGGGCATTCTTTGCGGTATTCTTCCCATAAAAGCTGAAGTGTTACTCCGGTTCGACCCAATTCTGCAACAAAATACTTGGTGCGTTGTTCAAAATCGCTGCGACGAACATCTGGTTTGCGCTGCTGGCTTGTTGCATATACAAGCCTGTCAAGGGCTTCATCACTCAGAGCCTGCAATTGTTCATAGCTCTGACCACTGGCCTGTAACCGTTCGCGGTATTGTTTGACCGTATTGCGGGAGAGCTGCAGCTCTCCCGCAATACGGCGTTCGGACAATTTCCTCCCCAATAACTGGAGTATCATTCTGATTTGTTGCATAATAAGCAGTTTGTTTGCCATATTCTGATCTTTTTACCAGATCAGACAGCTATTAACCGCTTTTACATCTAAAACCATTGGCTCACTTTGCCCGGAATCCATACTCAAAACAGGTGGCTCACTTATGCCGGAATGTCAGTCATCTATCCCCCAAAAAATGGCTCACTTTGCCCGGAATCAAAACCCAAAACAAGGTGGCTCACTTATGCCGGAATGTCAGTCACCAAATCCGATCACATGTTCTGTTTTGGCAACCAATCTCCGGTTTTCACCCGAAAATTTACCACTAAAAAAAGGTGGCTCAATTTCATCGGATTGGTGGCTCACTTTGGGTGGAATCGGTGGCTCACTTTGCTCCGGAATACTCAATTAAACAATTATAATTTTGGAAATGCAAAAAATAGCAGCATTTACCGAGGCAATATCAGAGTATACATCTTTCGTTAATGCCGCAATATCAAGACAAGAAAATATTGTAGAACCTCACAAGTTCATAAAAGCAATTTCCTTTAAAACTAATAATAGTCTTGACGCAGTCAATTTTTTGCTAAAACAGTCAAGCAGTAATCCGCATTTTTCTGATTCGGTTTTTTTGATATTAAGAACAATTCTTTCTGACGCAATAACTTACTACTACCTTTTGTATAAAAGCGATAGCGATGATGCCTTTTTATCTAACATAAAATGGTTAGAATCACAACATGTATATTATACCGAGAATAACTTACCTATATTTCGAGCGGGCTATAAAGAAGACGAAAAGGTAATTAATCAAATGAAAGAAGATTGGCGGAACCACCACAAAGAATATTACGACTCTGTTGGCGAACCTATATATCAGAGGATGACAGGCATAAGGGGTATGGTGAAGGAACTTGCAAACAGCAATAAAGTATTAAACCATTATGCAATTCGGGCTTATGGTCTTTACGACATCTTCTCTAAATATGAGCATTTAGGTTTATTTACCGAAGTATTGATTAACAGACATTCTGATGAAACGAGCAGTAGGCAGATTCATGGTGAGATATATGAATCAATAGTTGCTATATTGTGTCTTCAAAAGTCGTTATTAAATGGTTCGTTTAAAGATAAAAGTGAAGAAAGGGTATTTGAGACCCTTTCGGCTAAAATAGAGACGATAAAAATCTATGAAATATAACCACTCTGCATTTTATTTCTCTAACTTAACCGCATCAGAAACATTCTTATGATTTTCGCAATTAAAAATGAAAAATGAAAACAATAATAGTTGTCTTGCTTGCAATAATACCGTCAATGACTTATGCTCAAAATGAGAAAGGAGAATTGAAGGGAGTTATCACCTATTTTTTCAATAATAATTTCGGTGATAAACCAGATGTTGGTGCCCAAGTGATAGTGCAAAAGATTAATCCGTTAGAGCATTCACCAGAAGAAATTAAGTATGATACTGCATTGGCGAATTTAAAACAGCAAATATCTCTGTTAGAACAAACAATTAACAAGCAAAATAAAGATATTGCTGATTTAGATACCACTGGGAAAAAACCGGTTGCTATAAAAGGGAAATCTATTCCAGCAATAAAAACAAAGCCAGTCCAAATTACAAAGAAAAAATCCTTGCAAGCAGCCATTGATTCGGAACAAATTCAACATGACCAGTATGTAAACGCTAATAAAGATTTTCTCAATGCGTCTAACAAATCATTTTTAAAATACAGCGAATACTATGATAAAATGCAAAGTGAGGCGGACAGGCACTACCACAAACAAAATAATATCATAGATACTTTGAGCAAATTTTCTGGTGAAAATGAAAATAAAATAAAATGGAGAAAACTGAATTGTGAACGAGAATTAAACATAGCAAATAAGACGAATGCCGAAGAACGCTATAAATCCACATTGGATATGCTTAAATATGAGGAAGAAATGGATGGTTATAAACTGATGACGAAAAAGCAAACAGAAACAATGGAGATAATGAGAATTATCGCCAACTTAAAGATGGCAGAAATGGAAAGAGGCTATTTAAAAGTTGCACCAACAAATAAATTTAAAAACGAGCAGATAGAGAAATTAAAGAACTTAAACGCATACCCAGAAGAGAAATTTGATGCGATAGATAATACTGTGTATAAAATGGTTTCTGATATTGAAAATGGACGAAATGTAAAAATTACAACAGTAGATGGCAATGGAAATTATTCTATTAAATTAGACCCAGGCATGTATTATCTAATCATTAGGTCAAAAGGTCGGAAAGAACATTCACTCACAGAGAGTAGAGGGCGAATTTCAGGAATTGATGTTGTTGAGATAAAAGCAAATGAAGTTGTTGAAAAGAGTGAAAATTTTACTGGGGGCTATTAGTGAATACATAGTCTTTGCTAGCAACCTACCCAATAGTTAACCTTGCCCAAAATATTGAAATCATTTAAAGAATTATGGTGAATAACTATAATTCTTTTTCATTTTGGGCTAATCAACTTGCTTTTGCCCCATTTGATATAATTTCCGCTCAAACGAGTTATCTAATTTACAAACTGTATCAAAGCCGATAGTGTATCAAAATAATTAGTAAAACCTTGTTTATTTGATACGGTTATTGTATCTTTGTAATCTAAAAAATTAAAACGATACAGATGAAAGTAGTTATTTATAGCAGGGTTTCAACAATCACACAAGACTATAAGCGTCAAACCGAAGAACTGAAAGAATACGCCCACAAAATGCGATTTGAAGTATTAAAGACATTTGAAGAAAAGATTAGTGGCGGTAAGAACAACGAGGACAGACCGAAACTAATGGAAATGATTAATTACATTAAGGAAAGCAAGATTGATAAGGTTTTATGCTGGGAGTTGAGCCGTATAGGCAGAAACACTATTGAGGTATTAAAGACTATCAAACTGCTAAACGATAACTGCATTTCTCTTTTCATTAAGAACTACAACATTGAAACGCTGAACGACAAATGTGAGATTAACCCGCTTTCTCAATTTATGATACAGATACTCACTTCCGTGAGCGAAATGGAGAAAACGACTATCAGGCAGCGTGTGAAGTCGGGCTATGATAGTTTTAGAAAAGCAGGTGGCAAGGTTGGGCGTAAAGAAGGTTTTACAAAAGATAGCGATACCATATTAGCGGAAAACAAAGAAGTAGTAAAACTGCTGAAACAAGGGTATTCAGTTCGTAAGGTTATGAAACTAACTGATAAAAGTAGCGGGACCGTTCAAAAGGTAAAAAAGATTGTAGAAGCAAAATAAAGATGACCATGGACTTACAGACGACATACGCACACAAAAGCAAAGAAGTAGAACAAAAATTATCACGACTGAAAAAGATAGTGAAGAAACATAGCCGATGTTTTGAGAAGAACGCAAACATCTGGGGCTATCTTGGCGACCTCATAAATCTGGACAACAAACTGGATGAGGTGATACACTTTACACGCATGTAGAGCCAATTTTTTTAGATAATACGCCCTGCTTTTCGTAAATTTGTGGTGAGTTTAGCAACGATATAAACGAATAAGTAGTTTCGTTGAAAATATCCCCCACTTGTCCCCAACATTTACATATAATGTAGTACAGGGGATAATAAAACACTAAAAATCAATCATTTGCGGATGCTTGTCTATGTAGTGTCTCCTTTACTCTTATACAAACGCTGGACAAAAGGCAAAAAACAGGATCATATGGAAATGAATGAATACAGCGCTTTTGAAAGGTATATTCATCAAATGGACACCGGAAATTACCTCGTATCGCTCCATGATGGCAACAGAATGATCGGGTTTGCCTCCTTTGAAATCCTGAATGAAAAGTATGCCATTTGCCATTTTGCCAAAGCTGAGAAAGTGTATAAAGGAGTTTATGATTCCTTGAATTACTATGTTGGCCAGAAATTAAAAGAATACAACATTAGGTATTGGAATTTCGAGCAGGATTTGGGAATTCCAGGGTTGCGGCAATCGAAAAGAAAATACAAGCCTGAGTTTTATCTGAAGAAATGTATTGTTGGATTGAAAAATGAATAAGTATGACCTATGACGGAATTGATTATCGCTGATGGGTAATGAACTTCAATTTATGTATCAAACCATATTGTATTTTAAACTAAGGAATAAAAAAATATTTCAGATACTTACTAACATTAGGTGTGGATTTTACGTCTTTATTTCAATAGCAGGTTAATAAAATCGCCATAAAATATCTGTTTCAGTTAAATTCTGGAATACGAAAGGCAAATTGCAGAAAGAAATTTTACCTATATAACCAAATGAACTAAGTTCAAACGTGAAAAATACCCCCCTTAGTATGGTATTAATACCCTTTTGCAGAAAATTGATTAAAAATACTTTTACCGAATCTTTTAAAGCACTGTTAATCAGTAGCCAATAAGTTCATCAATAAAACTATGATTTATGAAATGTTTCCTTCAAAACAAAATTACCATGGTGAGTATCCTCATCATTTTCAGCTTGTTAAGCAAAAACTCGTTTGCTCAAACCTGCTGCCTAACCGATTCGCTGATTATTAATACGGGATATGACCCGGTTGGAGATACAGCGATAACACCAACCTGCGATGGTTGTACTCCATTACCTGATCCAAAATGGACAGTTTCATATATCGCGCCGGATTTAATGGCTGCCATCCTAACATCTACATATATTCCCACTCCCATTTCAACACATGCTGACGTTATACCTGGGTATAGCCCTTGGTGGGACAGCATACCCGGTTGCGGTTGGATTAGTTGTATGAATGCAAGAGGGTTTCCAATTGTTTTCGACAGCGGTAATTTTAAATGTATATTTCAAAGAAAGTTTACAGTGGTTTGCACTACTTGCGTCAATTTTAATTTGAAAATTGCGGGCGATAATTGGGTTCAGGATATTTCAGTCAGTGGAATTGGTTCAATTTTCGGGCCGGAAGACTCAACAGTAAATAATTGGGCAGATTCTGTTGTCACTGTCACTGGTTGTACTACCTTACCTCCTGGATCATATACGATTTCTGTTACCCTCCATAACGGGCAGTCGGCCTCTCCAAGCAATCCAATGGGGCTAATGATTTGCGGATCAGTTATTACATCACCATTGAGGGCCTTGCTCAATGAGAATTCGGTCTGCTGCAGTAATTATAAGTGTACAATACCGCCCATAATCGGCTCAACAAAACTATGTGTCGGAGCAACCGATACACTGGCCGATTCGGCATCCTGCGGTAGCTGGACAAGTACCAATACAACTATTGCAACCGTCGGTTCAACATCCGGTGTTGTCACCGGGGTTCATGCCGGAACTTCCATTATCAGTTATACCGATAATTGCGGCAGGGTCGTTACGGATACCATAACTGTAAACCCTGCACCATCTATAATTACCGGTAAAAGCAAAGTGTGCCAAGGTTCAACCATTTCTTTAAGTGATTCTTTGGCAGGGGGGACCTGGTCAAGCAGCAATACGGCGGTGGGAACGATCAGTACCACCGGGGTAGTTGGTGGAATTTCAGGTGGTACAGCCATCATAACCTATGCCATGCCAACCGGATGTTTTGCGACCAGTACAATAACTGTAAATCCGAATGCGGTTATTACCGGTCTCTCAACTTTATGTGCCGGAGATACAACCACGCTTTTTGATTCCACTTCTGGTGGATTGTGGTCAAGTGGTAATAATGCGGTTGGGACAATTATTTCTGCAACAGGATTATTTACCGGTATCTCAGCCGGAACAACGATCATTACTTATACCTTGCCAACTGGCTGTTCCAGAACATTTACCGTAACTATCAATCCTTTACCAAACCCCATTTCCGGCAAGTTGCATGAATGCGAAGATTCAACAACAACGCTTATTGACCTTGGCGGTGGGACTTGGAGCAGTGGCTATACTGCCGTTGCAACCGTAGGGGCTGGTTCCGGTGTCGTAACCGGCGTAAGCGGTGGGACAACAATGATTACCTATACGCTGCCTACTGGTTGTTTTATAACAGCTGAAGATACCGTTTATCCAACAGGGTTGATTATCGGCGCAAGGTCTGTTTGTATAGGTTTTGCAGATACCTTAAGTGAAACGATGGGTACCGGAACATGGTCAAGCAGTAATACTGGCGTGGCAACAATTGGTTCTGTGTCGGGAATAATTGGCAGTGTTTCCGTGGGAACTACTATCATTACCTATACCTTCCCTGATGGTTGTAAAACCTCTATAAGTTTTACGGTCAATCCCTTACCTCCTGCCATTCATGGTCCTACTGTTGTATGCCAGGGTTCAACGATTACATTAACTAATTCGGGTGGAGCTGGCTCATGGAGCAGTAGCAATACGGCGGTTGCAACAGTCGGTATAGGATCAGGAGTTGTCAGCGGCTTGTCAGCGGGAACGGTTATTATTACCTATACGCTAACTACGGGTTGTTATGCAACAATTACGGAAAGCGTTATCCCGGCGGCGGCAATTTCAGGTGATGCCATTTTATGTTTGGGATACACATTCGATTTTACGGATGCGACACCAGGAGGTACCTGGAGCAGCAGTAATGTGGCAGTCGGAACTGTTGGTTCAGTCTCAGGAATTGTAGGGGGTGTTTCAGTGGGAGCTGTTACCATCACTTATAGTATTGCTTCAACAGGTTGTTACAGAACTTTTGCCATGAGTGTTTGGACAGGTGCGGGGCCGATTTATAATAACGGGCCTCTTTGCACCGGAGGAATATTAACTTTGGTGGATTCTAGCGGTTCTGGAACATGGACAAGCAGTAATACAGGAGTTGCCACCATTGGGTCTTCTTCAGGAATTGTAACCGGTGTTTCCGCAGGAACAACGATCATTACGTATCTCTGGGGATTCTATACGTATTTACCTTGTTCAATAAAAACAATTACGGTAACGGTAAGTCCCTTACCTGCGGCCATCACCGGCACCACAACGTTGTGCGTTAATGCTTCCTCAACCCTCAGCGATGATTCATTAGGTGGAAGTTGGAGTAGCGGCAATACAAGTATTGCCACGATTGGTGCAGGTACAGGTTTATTGACGGGTGTATCTGCCGGAACTGCGATTATCACCTATGCCATGCCTGGGGCAGGTTGTGTCGTCACTAAAACAGTTACCATTTTGCCATTGCCAGCAGGAATAACGGGGAGCCTATCCGTCTGTATTGGTTTAACGTCAACGTTACATGACGCATCAGGTGGCGGATCCTGGGCAAGCAGCAATACTGCGGTTGCAACTATCGGGTCAATTACCGGTGTGGTAAATGGACTAACACTTGGTACATCAATAATCACTTACACTATTTCCACTGGTTGTTATGCCACCGCTATTGTAACGGTGAATCCGTTACCTTCTCTTATAACTGGCACAACAACAAAATGTAAAGGACTGCCGACATTTTTATATGATTCAACCTCAGGTGGAACATGGAGTAGTAGCAATCCAACTATCGCTTATATCGGTTCATCAACCGGTCTTGTTATAGGCCTCCTTTCAGGCACTTCAATTATTACCTATACACTCCCGACAGGCTGTTATATAACTACAACCGTTACCATTGATCCTGAACCCGGGGTTATTACAGGAATCACAACCCTTTGCCCTGGGATTACTTCCTTGTTGTCTGACACAACTGCATCCGGTACATGGAGTTCCAGTTCAACCTGGGTGGCAACCGTAGGGTCTGGTACCGGTATTGTAACAGGAATTAGTACTGGTACCGCAACAATTACCTATCTGTTGGCAACTGGTTGTTACACAACCACTACAATAACGGTTAGTCTTCCCCCGGTTATTACAGGCCTCACTTCTGTATGCGTCGGTTCAACCACCACTTTGAGTGATTCAACCGGTGGAGGTACCTGGGCAAGTAGTAATTCCACAATAGCCACTGTCGGATCTCTAACCGGGGTGGTGACAGGCTTGATTGCAGGAACTGCAATTATCACCTATCAATTACCTACGGGATGTTTTACTACAACTTCGATTACCGTTAATCCGTTACCGGCTCCAATAACCGGTTCAATGGTGGTATGCGTTGGCACTTCAGATACCTTGAGTGATTTATCTACGGTAGGCACCTGGTCAAGCAGCAATATTGCCGTCGGAGTAATAGACTGGTCAACCGGTATCTTTACCGGAGTGTCAACCGGCACCACCATTATTTCTTATATTCTAAACAATAGTGGATGCTATATTACTGCAACCATAACAGTTATCTCCACATTAAGTCCGCCGCCAATTATTGGATTAAGCCCTTTATGTGCTGGGCTTTCAACAACTTTCACCGATGGAATGTCTGGTGGCACTTGGACGAGCAGCAATACTACGGTTGCAACTATTGGGTTAAGTACTGGTATAGTAACCGGAGTAACAAATGGAACGGCAATTATCAGCTATACCGTTACAAATTTGTGCGGTTCAACCACAACAACGAGCAGTATCACGATTGTCGGATTGGGAATTATTCCAGGAATAACCGGCCCGATTGGGGTTTGCTCCGGAACAACCGATACACTTTCTGATGCGGCCGCAGGAGGCACCTGGATAAGCAGTAATACGGCAATAGCTACCGTGGGAATTGGAACCGGAATTGTAACCGGTGTAACAAGCGGCACTGTTACCATCAGTTATACAGTAACTGGTGCGTGCGGAACTATCGTAGCAGTAAGAAAAGTAATTGTGAATATGCCTCCTTTCATAACAGCAAATTCAATAGTTGCTTGCCAGTCGGCGGCAGGCGGTGAATTCGGCTCAGGGTATATGCTGCCTGATACTACTTGCCTGCTTGTATGCGACAGTACTACGGTGCGTTATTATGGCAATGGAAATGCGGGGAGTGTTTTTACCTGGGTGGTTGCAGGCGGCATTATTGTAAATAACTATGGAGACAGTATTGATGTCTTCTGGCCTTTGACAGGCACAACCGCCTCAATAACGATATACGATACTGTAAGCCATTGCACCGGTTCTGACAGTGTTTGTATTATGGTCATAAAAAAGCCTCATGCGGCTTTCGGTATAAGTGCTGACAGTATTTGTCTTGGCGATAATATATCTTTTACCGATGAATCAACTAATGATATGTTTACGACTGTCTCTTCCTGGTATTGGGATTTTGGAGACGGAAACTATTCTTCAGTTGAAAATCCTGTACATACCTTCACGGTTCCTAATTCTCATGACACTGTTACCCTTGTTGTTAAAAATGGATGCGGTTGTTCAGATACATTCCGGACTGTAATTTACATAGCCCCTGTTCCTGGCCCTGTGATTCAATGTCCCTCAATAGTATGTGACAGTGAATTTGCTACCTATTCTGCGCCTGGCACCTGTGCGATGAATAACTGGTCAGTTACCGGCGGCACAATAGTTTCGGGAATGGGAACAACTTCTATAACTGTAGTCTGGGACAGCGCATCACCCAGTGGTTTTGGATATGTAAATCTTTCGGAACCTTGCGGATGTCCCTATGCCACAACAATTAAGATTCCTGTAATATTGAAAAACGCAGTTATTACGGGGCCGGACACTATTTGTGTCGGGCAGCAATATAATTATACATTACCTCTCTGGCCGGGAACCCAATATATGTGGGGCGTTTTGAGTGACCCCGGAGCAATATTGGGTGTGCGTGATGACTATAAAGTAACAGTTGAATTTTCAACTCCTGGCACATACACATTACATGGCTGGTATCAGAATAGAATAAAACTCTGCGGAGGCAATGAATTTAAGACCATCACCGTGGTTGCACCTGATACAATTATCGGTAACAGACTGGTATGTGCAAACAGTACGGACACATTCAGGTTGAGTGACACAACTTTGAGCGCCAACTGGACTTTGACCAATATAACCGGATCAGTTGTCAGAACCGGAACCGGAACGCTTTTCGCGCCAGCACTTGATAGCGGTTTGTACGTGTTATTTGCTTCCGGAAATTTCTGCGCGAATCCGATCACCATACAAACAACACCCATTCCAGGAACGGTTGACAGCATGACCGGGCCGGATACCGTTTGTTTAGGGCGTGTTTACAATTATTACGCTTTTAATGATGTTCCGGGATCAACCTACATTTGGCAAGCTACCGGAGGTACGGTGTCCCCGGTCTCAGGGAGTTCGCATGTAAATGTAACTTGGACTGGAGGTGGAACAATGCAACTAAGCGTCAGCAGAGTTAGTACAAGTCCTCCTTATTGCCAGGGATTACCTACGGTATTGAATGTATCAGAGGAAATAATTAATCCAAATATAACCGGTGATTCTTTGCCATGCGCTAATTCCACACATACCTATAATAGTAATTATAGCAGGGGCGAAGATTATGACTGGACTTTAATACCACCTACAGCAGGTAGCATCATCAGTGGTAATCATACCCCGGTAATTCATGTGCAATGGAATAATGTACCGGTCATTACCGCAGTTTCAATTGTTGCTGCAGTACATAAATGCGATAGCGTGGTAACTGATACACTTGGGGTAAACGTTCTGCCATTGGCACCCCCTGCAATCACATCCTCTGATACCGTTATTTGCCCAAACACCATTGTAACGTTCTCTACAATACCGGGAGATTCAGAATATGTTTGGAGCTTTGGTGACGGTTCGGGCATATTAATGACAACACTTACCTCTGTGCAACATATGTTTCCTAAAAATACCACCTCAGGAAATGTTTCTTACAATGTGCGGTTAACAGGAATTCCGCCGACAAGCATTTTATGTCAGCCAGCGGGAACATCAACTATTGAAATGACGATACTTCCCGGTCCTTTAGTAAATGTAAGTACTATACATCCGGGATTATGCCTTGCCCTTGGTGCAGATTCAAGTTTATTAGTTGGTTCGATAACAAGCGGTCTTACCGGCACCACTTATCAATGGTATAGCAACGGTATAGCAATTAGCGGGGCGACTAATGTTAATTATGAAACGCTTGATACCAGTAGTGATTTTTACCTTGTGGCAACTGCAACAAATGGATGTTCAGATACCTCTAATGGGATAGCAATTGGCTATGGTTGCGCTGGAGGCACTTTTTGTGACAAAACAGTCTCGTCAACAGTTGGTTGCAATAAAATATATTTATTTGGCGTTCTGGGTGGTGTAGGTTGGACGGCAAATACTTTACCTGTAGGCGGCCCTTTGCCACCTGGGCCAAGTGCAATTGCCACATACGACATGCCGGGAATATATGGTTTCTCCTATTTTTATACTTCAGCTGATTGCCCTAATATACCTATGTTTGACACAATAGGCATTATTCCGGCATTCCGATACATGATCACCTGTGGCAGTGGTGGGAGCGACAGTATTTACCTCTATGATTATTCTAACTACCTTTCATTCTGGAGCCCGCCAGTTGTAACCTGGACTGACCTTACAACGGGGGCTGGGATACCAGCAGGCTCGAATGTTGCCATTACCCGCCCAGCGTCAAGGTCATACCAGATTAGGGAAACGGTAACGGGGACGCGCCCCGGTGGCACTTATGCCTGCGATACCATAATGACTATTTACCTTCCGGCGCCACCTGTAGCAGCGTTTACGGATACACTTTCACCCATATGCGAGGGCGTTCCCATTCAATTTACTTCAACAAGCACAGGGGGGATTCTGCAATACAGTTGGAATTTCGGGGATGGTGCCTTAAGTCTCTTACAAAATCCACTAAGGTCTTATTTATGGCCCCGGTTACCAAATCCATATCCTGATACTGTAACGCTTACCGTAACAGATACCATCGGCTGTAAAGATAGCATTACCCATATCGTAAATATATATGACAATACTTTGGCTGGAATATATAGCGGTGGTGGTACGGTATGTTCAGATGCAGTTCCTTTTATCGAAATGTTCGCAATTTCCCTGGGAGCAGGTACTCCTCCCTACCGTTATTTATGGTCGAATGGAGGCACAACAAGTACAATAAATATCTATCAATCAGGCGCTTATTGGGTTACTGTTTATGATACCAATCAATGCCAGCAATCCTTTTTCTCGGCCCAAAATGTAAAAGTATTACAAACCCCGGTAGCTATTATTAAGGGACGGCAACGTTACTGTTATGGTGAAGTAGTTCATCTTACAGGTTACGATGGGCCGGGAGTCGTCTATCAATGGTTGCGAAATGGGGTATCTGATGGCATCGGCTATGAAATTAATGACCCAGGACTAAGCCCGAGGGATTATTATTACCAATTGGTTTTAGGTTCTATTGATTCGGCAAGCGGCACTATTTGTTATGACACATCTGCAATTGATACTGTACATGTATTTCCTATTCCGGCAGTACCTGCCATCACAGGGCCATCAATTGTTGATTGCAGTTTATACCATCTCCAACTCATCGCTACTGAAAGTGATTCTGGTACTTACAATTGGAGTAATGGAGTGTATGGAGCGGTTAACGATATATATACCGGCGGTCCTTATCGCGTATGGTTTACTAATTCGTATGGTTGCACCAATTCAAATGATACTATTGTTCCGCTTTCAGTTGACACCTGGTTCCCCTATTTACCTAACGGTTGTTATCCCATTTGTCAGCAGCAATTGCCACTCACACTTTATGGCATACCTGGAGTAGCATTTAGTTATTGGGGATGGCTGAAAAATACGGTCCCTGTTGAATCTGGCACGGGGCTTATGTCACCCTATACTATCAATTCAGCAGGAGCATATCAATGGAGCCTTTTCAACGGACTTTGTCCACTGACATCTCCTGATATGAATGTAACCACCATGAATTGTTATTGTCAGGATTCCTTTACTGTAAATATTATTTGTGATACGGGCAACCCTGCAAGCTATGAGGTTATTATTAGTTTAAATAGTCCCAGTTCTGGCACTGCCTATACCTTAGGTACCACAATAGGGCCAATAGATCCTTTTTCCGGAACCTTATCTTCAGCAGGGCCTCAGCCGCCTATGACACTCACTTTTACTACACTTACGCTGCCTGCGCCGTCAACGGTAACAGTAGAAGTTTCCTACACTTTGCCCGATGGCTCAAAGTGTTTCCAGAAGGAAACTGTACCATTGCCCCCATGCAGTTGGATTGCGGAAAGGCTGGGTAATTCTGTTGCGGATAGTTCAAACAGTAAAGGTATAAATCTGCAATCTTTGATTAACAGTGCTTTACTCGTTTTTCCAAACCCTGCATCAGGGGAGGTAACAATTTCTTATGATTATGGCACTGAATCTTATAAAGAGCGCAGTCTTGAAATTTATGACCTGATGGGCAGAAAAATTGAAAAAATTGCACCTCAGGACGTCCATGGTAAATGGATACTGAATGCAAAAAACTGGGGATCAGGCCTCTATATCATCCGTATGGAGGCTGATGGCTCAGTTTTGCAAACTCAAAGATTGGTAGTACCTCATTAATTGTGTAATTCAATAACCGCTCTGGAAATTCCAGGGCGGTTATTTCAACAAATTTCCATAACTTTATAAAAAGAATTTTCCATGAAAAAACTAAATAAAAAGGCTATAACATTAATCACATTAATGCTACTGAATGTATTTACTATTCAGGGACAACAATTTAAATGGGTAAAGGGGGGTGGTACAAATGAGGCTATTGGCCCCTCGACTGGTGCTGGAGGTTTGGATGTTGAAGGTGCTTATTACATGTGTACCGATCCAAACGGCAATGTTTATTCCTTAAATGTTGTTGGGAATACTGGTATTTATGCAGATACATTTTATCAGGGCAGCGCTTATGGAGCGCCTAACAATCTCCTAATTACGAGTTATAACTGTTCCGGCCAAATGCGCTGGGCTAAATTGATTGGGTCAAACAGTGCTCAATGTAATCCTAATGGAATAGCTGCGGACAACCTGGGCCACATATATGTAGCCGGATTATTGGCAAATGCCACATTGTTCATAGGAAATGACACGACAATTCCTTCGTACCATGATCTAGGAACCGGCTTGATACAGTTTGATACAAACGGACATTTTAATTGGATCCGATATGTAGGAGTTAATACATTTTCTTCATTGGCTGCAACATCACATACTCCTGACCCAATTAAAATAGATGGCATAAATAACGTTCATTATTTTTGCTATATGGCATCGGGAGTCCCTCTTATGACAGGAGATACAAGCCATTATGGTGTTTATGAAATGACTTACAACACTTCAGGTACATTATTAAGTGCTATTCGTCTGGATTTAGATTCACAATGGTTTTTACATGGGGCAGTTATTGACCCGGTAACCAATAAATTGTATGTTTGCGGCGAAGTAAATCAATCCCTACGTTTTGGAATAGTTGATACTTTTTTTGCAGCTGCATTTGATGCAAGTAGAAATAGGCTTTGGCTGTATTTTTGTGGGCATGGTGATGATGATGGAATAAGTGGTGTTGCATTAGACAGTACAAAACATTTATAT
>Ga0364881_10548_pt1 | contig 18255 bp, 22 predicted proteins | sample ExccelJu500001D4_5_FD_206923 | JGI IMG/M metagenome (GOLD analysis project Ga0364881, IMG submission 206923) | Enriched cells from Trout Bog Lake Hypolimnion, Wisconsin, USA - BchlTB.July30.5000.01.D4 | ecosystem: Environmental > Aquatic > Freshwater > Lake > Hypolimnion/Profundal zone | place...
TAGTTAACACCCCGCAGCTTGCGGCGGGGTGCTTTATTTTTAAACCCGCTGGATTCCGGCCTGCGCCTGAATGACGGCATAATTATTACACCGGACGGTTTTCCGGAATCTTGATCGGCCCCATTTCCTTCACTCCCTGTTCGAAGCTGATAACAGGGAACTTGCCCTTGAACTTGACGGCGGCCTCGGTGATTTTGTCGAGCTTGGTGGCGGTATCCAGCTTCTTCAGATCGTTGCGCTCCAGGCCGATCAGATCGAGCAGTTCGTTGTACACGGTCGCCTCGTCCAGCGGCAGGACATTGAATGGAATGCCGTCCAGCGTGATGGTATATTTTTTGGATATATCCAGATTTCCGGCAAATACAAAATACTGACCCTCCGGTTTAAGCAAATCGCCCAGCACGGAGCGCAGGTTTTCCAGATAGCCCAATGAGTCCAGTTCGCAAGCGATAAAATTAAACTTGCCGCCGCTAGCGGCGAACATGGTTTGCGTTGCGGCGATTTCCGGCGGGCGCGCCTCATCGGCATACTGCACGGCGAATTTCAGTGCGATCTCCCCGCGAAACCCTTCATCGGCCTTTTTCAATGCGCCTTTGTACACGGGGCTAAGCAAGCGTTTTTGTTGTTCCAGAAACTGGATGGGGGAGGTGCTCATGGTTTTATTTCCTTGGTTAATAAATCAGTTAGTTATCGTTAGCCCCAAATCTCCTCGGGCACTTGCAATCTTTCCACCGGTTTGTTACCCAGTAGATGTTCTTCGATGATGGCTGCTACATCACCTTTTCCCACCCCGCCGTACATTATTCCTTCCGGGTAAACCAGCACGCTGGAACCGGTGCCACAGGTACCCAGACAGCCGCTGCCGGTTATGGCGAAACGGCCCCACAACTGGCGCAGTTCAAACTGCTGCATGAATTCCTGCAATAAAGTCGCGCTGCCATTCGCTCCGCATGAGCCGTGCGGATGGCCGGGCGGACGGGATTGAGTGCAGACGAAAACGTGTTTTGCCGGTTTGGCCATTTGAATCTCCTTGGAAACAGTTGGAAGTCGGTAGCCCGGATGCAGCGCAGCGAAATCCGGGGGAGCATCCAATGCCACAAGCCATTCCGGATTCCGCTGCGCTGCATCCAGGCTACGTTTCTACAAGCTCCTTATAGGCATCGAAGCGCGCAGGCTATCCACGCTGAATTTCTTCACGCCGGTGGCATCCTGAAACACCTTGAACACCTTTTCTGTCACTGCGTCCGACTTCACGAAATCCCAGTAAGCACGTTTCAGCAGTGCCGTGTATTCCGCCTTGATCGCTTCTTCGCTGTCGCCGCTGAAACTGTGCCGCGCCATGTATTGATTGAAACGCTTGAGAATGTGCAAACGGTTGACGTTGACCACGCGCTGATCGTATTCCACTTCAAGAAAATTCAGGAATTCTTCCGCCGAAGAAAGTTTGCCCAGGGCGTTTACAATTTCACTCATGACCTTATCTTCCTTATGAATGGCTGGCCGAACAGGCCACGGTCTCAAAATAAATCTGGTGCAAATCATCCTGTTCAGGGTGAATGCTTGGTACGGTAAGAAAACTCGCGAACCCTGGATAAAATTCTCTGCGCCTCGCCTTTCGAAAGCACGATGCCGATGTCTGCATAAGCCCTGATTACAGCGCTGGCGCCGGAATGCTTGCCCAGCACCATGCGGTGCGCCATGCCGATTTCTGCCGGATCGAACGGCTGATAATTGAGCGGGTTTTTCAGCAGGCCGTCAACATGGATACCGGCTTCATGAGTGAATACCGCAGAGCCGACAATGCTCTTGTTTGCAGAGACACCTTGTCCCGAAGCTTTGGCCACCATGTTCGACAGGTCATGACAAAAATACATATCCACACCGGTTTCCACCCCATGAAGATGCCGCAACGACATCACCACCTCCTCCAGCGGCGCATTCCCGGCACGTTCGCCCAAGCCGTTTACCGTGGTATTAACATGCGTTGCCCCGGCGCGCACGGCAGCCAGCGAATTGGCAGTGGCCAGGCCGAAATCGTCATGGGCGTGGATTTCGATTTGCAAATCGGTAGTTTTCCTGAGCAGGTCGATGCGCTCAAAAGTGGTGAACGGATCAAGTATTCCCAGCGTGTCGGCGAAACGAAAACGCAGCGCGCCGCAATCCTGCGCTGTTTCCGCCACGCGGCGGACGAAATCAATGTCGGCACGCGAGGAGTCTTCCCCGCCTACACAGACGTAATATCCCATCCCGGTGGCTTCGCGGACAAACCGCCGCACGGTGCGCAGCACCCAATCCCGGTCTTTCTCCAGTTTCTTGCTGATATGGATGTCGGATACAGGAATGGATAGATTTACCCAATCCACCTTGCAACGGGAAATCGCCGACATATCGGCCTCATGCATCCGTCCCCACACCATCAGTCCGGCCTGCAACTGCTGTTCGGCGATGGCGTTGATCGACTCGCATTCCTCCTCGCCCATCACCGGCACGCCAACCTCCAGTTCGGATACTCCGGCGGTAACCAGCGCGTGGGCAATGCGGATTTTTTCCTCCGCTGTGAATGCGACTCCCGCAGTCTGTTCGCCGTCACGCAGGGTTGTGTCGTTGATCGTCACCATATTGCTGTCGCGTTCGGTACGCATGATTTATTCCTCTCGAATATGGTTGAGCAACAACTGTGCCACTGCCGTAATATTTTTTTTATTGCAATTAATCAAGTTGATAAAAATAGCCGGCATTTGTTTGCATCATTCTTCTGCCCGACAAAAAAATCTGTTGTAGCATTTGCTACAAAGCTTTTTTTATCACATGGCCCGGTACCGCCTTGCAGATGCGGTAACATCGCAGGCAACACCAAATAATCGAAACGGAGAACGTTGCATGAGTTTTTTGCATGAAGCATGGAAAGACACGCTGGAAATTGCCAGAGATCCTTTATTCAGCATCGGCAACACGGATTTCACGCTGTTGCGTTTGTTTGGTTTGTTGCTCATCATCGCTGTGGTGTTTCAAATCGCCAGAATCACCAAGCGTTCGATCAACAAGTTGAATCCGGACCCGACCGACCAGGCCGTTTATTTATTAAGCCGCTTCGCGGGCTACTTCGTATGGATTATCGGCACGCTCATCGGCTTGAACTTCCTGGGCTTCGAGCTTTCCAGTTTCGCCTTCCTTGGCGGTGCGGTTGGCCTGGGGCTGGGTTTCGGGCTGCAGAATATTCTTTCCAACTTCGTGGCCGGGATCATCATCCTGTTCGAGAAATCGCTCAAGGTCGGCGACATCGTTGAATTGCAGTCCAGCGTGACCGGCAAGGTCGCTGAAATCAACCTGCGCTATACCCGTATTACCACAGCGGATGCAATAGACATACTGGTGCCCAATTCGGAGTTCATCAGCGGGCGCGTGGTGAACTGGACTTTTGCCGATCCGATCCGGCGTATCCACGTTCCCTTCACTGCGGCATACGGTACTGACAAGAACGTGGTTCGTGAAGCAGGCATAGCCGCAGCAATGAATGTGCAGACCACGATCAACGACGATGAACATCAACCTGCGGTCTGGCTGGTACGCATGGGCGAAAGTGCGCTGGAGTTCGAACTGCTGGTATGGATAAATCAGGAAACAGTCAAAACCCGCGGCATGGTTCAGGCAAGCTATGTATGGGCGCTGGAAACCGAACTGCGCAAACGCGGCATCGAGATACCCTTCCCGCAACGGGATTTGTATCTCAAGAATTCCAGGATAACCGTTTCAATGGATAACTCAGGGCAAAGTTGATTGCACTGAAAATACCTCACTTGTTTCTCCCGCAAGGAGGAAAAACATCAGACGCTGAAACTCTCACCGCAACCGCAGGAGTCCTTGACGTTGGGATTGTTGAACTTGAAACCCTCGTTCAATCCTTCCCTGGCATAGTCCAGCTCGGTGCCGTCCAGATAGGCCAGACTCTTGTGGTCCACCAGCAGCTTCACGCCAAAGCTGTCAAATGTCAGATCTTCCCCATCCAGTTCGTCGGCAAACTCCAGGCTGTAAGCCATCCCTGAACACCCCGAGGTTTTCACGCTCAGGCGCAGGCCCACGCCCTTGCCGCGATACTTCATGAAATTTTGCACCCGGGTGGCGGCGCGTTCGGTCAATGTGATTGCCATTTTATTCTCCTTGTAAAATAAAATTTATACGGAAAATGACGAGCCGCATCCGCACGTGGATGAAGCATTAGGGTTGGTAATGACGAAGCGCGCGCCTTCCAGTCCTTCCTGATAATCCACCGATGCGCCTTCCATATACTGGTAACTCATCGCATCAATCATCAGCGACACGCCGTTCTTCTCAATCACGGTGTCGTCATCGTTCATCGCTTCGTCGAAAGCAAAGTTGTACTGGAAACCGGAGCAACCGCCGCCGGAAACATAGATGCGCAACTTCAACGCAGGGTTGCCCTCTTCCGCGATCAGCTCACCCACCTTGCTGGCTGCGCTGTCGGTGAAATCAAGCGGTGCTGCAATTTCTGTCTGTGTCATGGCTTGTCCTTGGTCAAGTTGGGTTGTTGCCCGCAGCGTGCAGCAACCGGTTTTGCTTCGGGCTACAAGCACTGATTTAGCAAGGACTATGCCAAATTTGAAAAGGCCGTCATATCAAGGTTTGCAGATGTTGAGTTGCGAACCACTCGTCAGGTTTGTAGTTTTCGCGACAAAATTTCAAACGAAGATGTTTTGAACTTCCCGGCTTCAACTTTGTCGCATAAGGCACATAACTTGCTTTTGATTAAAGTGTGTTGTGCCCCTTGCATCGGATACAGCCCGACTTATATTAGGTGCCGAATTGATTTCGGATGACACCGGAAATCCAGGAAAAAGCCGTGCGCGTTTTTAAAGAAGACAACATCGAACTGGTCACCGTGTATGAGGTGAGCAAGATACTCAGTTCATCCCTCGACCTGCACAAGACCATGCGCAACGTGCTGAACGTGTTGTCCAGCCATTTGCAGATGCAGCGCGGGATGGTCGCACTGTTGCAGGACGACGGGTATCTTCAAGCCATCGCCGCCACCGGCATGGATCAGGAAGAAATCGACCAGGGCCGTTTCAAGGCGGGTGAAGGCGTGATGGGAAATATCCTGAAAGCAGGCGTCCCGGCGGTTGTTCCCGACATATCGAAGGAAGCACTGTTCCTCAATCGCACAGGTTCACGCAAGGGCAAGAGCAAGAGTGTCATCTCCTTCATCGGAGTGCCTATCAAAGTTGGCCGCGAGTCCATAGGCGTGCTCAGTTTCGACCGTGAAAGCGACAATCCGGAAGTTTCACGCGGCTTCGGTGGGGATGTCCGTTTCCTGTCGATGGTGGCAAACCTGATCGGCCAGACTGTACGCCTGCACCAAAAGGTGGCAGAAGACCGCGCCAATTTGATGCATGAAAAACAGCGCCTGCAATCCGAGCTGCATGACAAGTACAGCATCGACAATGTCATCGGGCAAAGCAAGATCATGCAGGGCGTGTTCGCCGAGGTGTATCAGGTGGCGCCTTCCAAATCCACCGTGCTGTTGCGCGGCGAATCCGGTACCGGCAAGGAAGCCATCGCGCGCGCCATCCATCACCTTTCGCCGCGCAAGGATAAACCGTTCATCAAGGTGAATTGTGCGGCGCTGTCGGAAACACTGCTGGAATCCGAACTGTTCGGCCACGAGCGCGGATCGTTCACCGGCGCTTCGCAGGAGCGCAAAGGGCGCTTCGAGATGGCGCACGGCGGCACCCTGTTTCTGGACGAGATCGGTGATATTTCGCCTGCCTTCCAGACCAAGCTGCTGCGCGTGTTGCAGGAGCGCGAATTCGAGCGCGTCGGCGGCAACAAGACCATCCGTGTTGACGTGCGGCTGGTCGCTGCCACCAACCGCAATCTCGAAGATGCCGTGGCGAAAAACCAATTCCGCGCCGATTTATACTACCGCATCAACGTGGTTTCCATTTTCCTGCCCCCCCTGCGGGAACGGCGGGAGGACATCCCGCTGCTGGCGGAATATTTCCTGCAACAGGCGAATGAAGAGAGCGGCAAACGCGTGAAATTTTCCGCCGAAGCGATGCAGGTAATAAGCAACTGCAACTGGCCGGGAAACGTGCGGGAACTGTCCAACTGCATCGAACGCATCACCACCATGACGCCGGGCAACGTCATCCGAAAAAAAGACATGCTGTGCGACAGCGACCGCTGCTTCTCTTCCATCATGTGGCAGCAGCAAAGCAAGCACACCGTTATCCCCATCGTCAGCGCCCCGGCGCAATTCCATCCGATTGCAAGGGAAGCTCCCGTCCGGTCACCTGCGGAAGCGGAACCGATATCGCATGCCGGTGAATACGGGGATCCGCAAAAGCACCAACTCATCGAAGCGCTGGAAAAATGCGGCTGGGTGCAGGCCAAAGCCGCCAGATTGCTCGGCATCACTCCGAGGCAGATGGGCTATGCAATCACCAAATTTGGAATTGATGTAAAGCGGTATTAATTTTATGCCTAAGAACAATTATCCGACTGGTGCTGTCGTAGAAAGATGGGTAGAAACAGTAGCCCTTTATATCGTTCCCACCCTTATACAGCGCCCGCAAACAGGCTTCTGCCGGAACAGTAAATGACAAGTCCCGCCATCTTATCAAGTTTACCCCCCGCTCGGCTTACGCTCGACCGTATCGAGCCGTTTATCCAACTGCATGGCAGCCGCATTTCCGGCCGGTTTCGCGATATTCAGCTCAACAGCGCCTTTCAGCCTATTTTCAGTCTGGCACACCGGCGTGCAGTCGGTTTTGAAGCCTTGCTCAGGCCGCAGACAAACGATGGCACGCAACTCTCGCCACTTGCCGTTTTCGACATGGCACAAGACGAAGCGGAAAGCATTTTCCTGGACCGGCTTTGCCGCATCGTCCACATCCTGAATTTTCTGACACAGGCTGACGACATCAACTGGCTGTTCCTGAACATCAGCCCCCTAGTCACGGTTTTCGGCAAGCGCCATGGAAGTTTCTTTGGCGATTTGCTTGACCGTTACCAGATACCCCCGCACCGGGTAGTTATCGAAATTCTGGAAGGAAAAATTCAGGATGAGGGGTTGCTGGCTGAGGCAGTGATGTATTTCAAGGAACTCGGTTGTCTGGTTGCCATAGACGATTTCGGCGCAGGGCATTCGAACTTTGACCGCATCTGGCGTATCCAGCCGCACATCGTCAAGCTGGATCGCAGCATCATAACCCAGGCTGCGCTCAACCGTTCCGTGCGCCGGGTAATCCCGAATCTGGTCAACCTCATCCACGAAGCAGGCAGCCTGGCGCTGATGGAAGGGGTGGAAACAGAAGAAGAAGCGTTGATCGCCATAGACTCTGATGCAGATTTTGTGCAAGGCTATTATTTCGCCAAGCCTGCAAGAACGCTTCCATCCGATAATCCGAGCCGAAATTTCATCATAGACGAACTATGCAATAAATCCACGTTTGCGAGCATAGCAGAATCCGGTGCCCATAAAGACAAGTTGCACACCTATCTGGAGGCCTTTAAAGTATTCCATCAGCAGTTCAAGAACGGTGTGGAAACAAGTGTCGCATGCCAGGGTTTTCTCGGCCTGTCAGGTACCGAACGCTGTTATCTTCTCGACAATGACGGCAGGCAGTTGGGCAGCAACTTTTCATCACTTTTCTCTCCCACTCTTTCCGACCCCCGCTTCAAACCGCTGGCCGACAGTAGCGATGCGTTATGGGCGCGCCGCCATTATTTCCGTCGCGCAATAACTCAACCTGGCGATATCCAGGTCAGCAGACCCTACCTTTCCATTGCAGGCGGCAACATGTGTGTGACACTCTCGGTAGCGGTACACAGTGGCAAGGAATTGAACGTCCTGTGTGGCGACCTGATGTGGAACGATTAGACTTGTAGCAAACCATCCATATCGCTGTCGCAATACTGACAGCCGTTTGCATCCATCACTCATCTCAACATCCATCATGCTGATCTGAAAAGTATTTTTATATGGCACGGGGCTTGCTAATCATCAGGCAAGACAAACCCAAATCATCGAGGTCAGCATGGCATCCGTGTTTGAAAGCAGCACTCCATCCAGATTAAAACCTCTTGGTGGCATCAAAGTTGAAGTAGCCGGACAATCGGGCTGCGGCACGTCGGGTGGTGCGGGCAAGTCCAGCTGCGGTTCATCTGATGGACCCGCCGACATGCCGCCGGAAATCTGGGAAAAGGTGAAGAACCATCCCTGCTATTCCGAGGAAGCGCACCATCACTTTGCGCGCATGCACGTTGCAGTGGCGCCTGCCTGCAATATCCAGTGCAATTACTGCAACCGCAAGTACGACTGTTCCAACGAGTCTCGCCCAGGTGTGGTGTCGCAGAAGCTCACACCAGACCAGGCGGTCAAAAAAGTGATCGCTGTTGCCTCCGAGATTCCGCAGATGACGGTGCTGGGTATCGCGGGTCCTGGCGATGCTTTGGCAAGTCCGCAGAAAACTTTCGACACCTTTCGCCAGTTGCAGGAGAAAGCCCCGGATATCAAGCTGTGCCTTTCCACCAACGGGCTGATGCTGCCGGACTATGTGGACGAAATCTGCAAATACAATATCGACCATGTGACGATCACCATCAACATGATTGATCCCGAGGTGGGCGCAAAAATTTACCCGTGGATTTTCTACAACCACAAACGTATCTATGGACGCGAAGCGGCGCAAATCCTTACCGAGCGTCAACTGCTTGGACTGGAGCTGCTCACCGCGCGCGGCGTGCTGACCAAAATCAATTCTGTGCTGATTCCCGGAATCAATGACCGGCACTTGATCGAAGTGAACAAGGCGGTGAAGGCGCGCGGCGCGTTCCTGCACAACATCATGCCGCTGATATCCGAAGCGGAGCACGGCACAGTGTTCGGCCTTACCGGACAGCGCGGCCCTTCCGCACAGAAACTCAAGGAAGTGCAGGATGCCTGTATGGGCGGTGCGAATCTGATGCGCCATTGCCGCCAGTGCCGTGCCGATGCGGTGGGGCTGCTGGGCGAAGACCGCAGCGATGAATTCACGCTGGACAAAGTTGAACAGATGGACGTGGTTTACGATCTCGGCAAACGTCGGGCCTACCAGCAGAAGGTCGAAGCGCAACGGGAAGCGCAAGTCGCAGCCAAGAAGGCGGCGTTGCTCGCGCAAGGCGTTGATGACGGCATGAAAGTGCTGGTGGCGGTGGCAACCAAGGGCAACGGCAAAGTCAACGAACACTTCGGCCACGCGCACGAATTCCAGATTTACGAAGTGTCAGCGACGGGCACCGCTTTCATCGGCCACCGCCGCGTCGATCACTACTGTCAGGGCGGCTGGGGCGAAGATGATGTGCTGCCCTCAATCGTCACTGCCATCAACGATTGCCACGCCGTGCTGGTCGCCAAGATCGGTGCCTGTCCGCGCGATGAGTTGAAAGAAGCGGGAATTGAACCGGTGGAAAAATATGCGCACGAATTTATCGAAAAGGCCGCATTGGGATGGTTTGCCGACTACCGTGAGCGGGTGGCGAAAGGCGAAATTGTTCATCAGGTGCGTGGTGATGCGGCGATACGACAAGGGGCTTATTTAGCTGCCTGATTTCAGTTTGCAGGTGCGAATTCATTCGCACATTGTTCATCATACGCGTGCGAATTCATTCGCACCTGCAAGAATTATTTAAAGGAGAAACAACATGGCATACAAAATTGACGATTCCTTTTGCACCGGATGTTCCGCCTGCGAACCGGAATGTCCCAATCAGGCTATCTACGAAAAAAGCGGCATGTTTTATATCAAGCCTGAAAAGTGTACCGAGTGTATCGGCAGTTTCGACGAGCCGCAGTGCGTGTCGGTCTGCCCGGTCGACGATACCTGCATTATTGACAAAAGCTACCCGCGCTACGTCGCCGCCTAGGAGAACAGCATGAATGTCAACATCACAGAGAAAGCGGCAACCTTCATGCGCCGCATGATTCGCTTCAACGGGGGAGCGGGAGATTCCGGTTTCCGGCTGGTTGTTTCACCCGGCGGATGCTCCGGTTTCAATTCCAGCTTTACCGTCGAAGCCGCGCCGCTGCAAGGCGATGCCGTGCTGGACACTAACGGCGTAAAAATATTCCTGCCCGCCGAAAGCCGCATCATGCTGGAAGGTGTGACGGTGGATTTTTCCGACAACGCGATGTCCACCGGTTTGAGTTTCATCAATCCAAATGCACAGTCCTGCGCATGCAGCAGTTCGGGCACCGGCGCGCCGCCGCCAAGCGCCAAGATCAGCATTGCCGGCATTCAGCGCAGGCATTGATGTGACTTCGGCGAACCCCGGCGAACTACCGTGCTCGCTGGCAGGTTTGCCGGCAGCAGCGGAGCGTCATCTGGAACTCGCCGGCCTGGCTTATACGCAGGATAGTCTGGCGGAAAAACATCTGGGCGAGGCCATGCGAATCGCACCGGGACATTTGGCGGTACAGGTTGGCTACTACCGCTACCTGTTCTACAAAGGACGGCTGCAGGACGCACTGGCGCAACTGGATGTATGCATGGGCAATGCTGCGGCACAATGCGGCCTGCCGGAGGACTGGCGCAAGGCGCAGCCGCAGGATGCCGAATTCGGCAGCTATGATTCGTTATGGGCACGGTTCTACCTGTTTGCGCTCAAGGCGCACGGTTACATCAGGATGCGTCTGGGTGATCTCGAAGGAGGCAGTGCAGCCATCACCAAAGCGATGCAACTTGATCCGACCGACAAGGTGGGTGCAAAAATTTTGCTTGAGGTTGTGGAGCGCCGGGGACGCGATGACGATGACTGACCCGCTCGAATCACTGGACTGGCAAGGCAGGCAGGTGGATTGCTCCACCTGCGAGAATTTTGCCATGCTCGCGGGCGGCGGATGCAAGCCGATGCTGGCGTGCGTGCGTGACCGCTACGCCAAGCGCATCGACCGTTTCTTTGCGCAAAATCGGGAACTGGCGCAGAAGTACGTCACGCATCCGTATTTTGAAGTGCGCGCGGTTGCCTCGAAATATCTGGACGTGTTCCACCTGTCGCGTTTGCGCAACGACCCGGATGAAACCGTGCGCAGTATGGTGGTGTTGCGCCTGCCGCAGCGGCAATTGCTGGAAATGCGCAACGACCCGGATCGCGAAGTGCGTATCCGCGTGGCCTCGAAACTGTTGCCGCACGATCTGGAACCGATGATGCATGACGAGGATTATTTCGTGCGTACTATTGTGGCCAGGCGTCTGCCGCAGGGCATGCTGGCATTGATGATACGCGACCCCGACAGCAGCGTGCGCGAAGTGGTGGCCGACAGGATAGACGACAGTCTTCTGCTGGCAATGATCAATGACCCGGATGGCGAAGTGCGCCTCGCCGTCGCCAGGCGACTGTCCGAACAGCATTTGATTTTGCTGCGCCACGATGCCGACTGGCGCGTGCGTTATGAAGTGGCGGGTCGTATCGCCGCCGATTACCTGAGGGAAATGGCGCTGGATGAAGATGCGATGGTACAAGAGATGGCGCTCATGCGCCTGATGGAAAAAGTCATGGATGCAAGCGAATCAGGGCGGAGGACACATGGCAAAAATTAGCCGCGACAGCGACATTGTTGAACTCGACGGGCCGCCGCTCTATGACTACGGCGACAAGGTGGTGGCGCGCTTCAACATCCGCAACGATGGCACTTACCGTGGCAGGGACATCGGCGAATTGCTGGTAAAGAAAGGCGACGTCGGCTACGTCGCCAGCATCGGTACTTTTTTGCAGCAGTTTTATATCTATGGCGTGGACTTTTATGAACGCGGCACGCTGGTGGGAATGCGTTCACGCGAATTACTCGAATTTGAACGGGAAGCGGAAAGAGAGGACGAAAGTGTTTGATATACGTGAACCAAAATACCAATGGGGACAACCTGTGGTTGCCTTGGACGACCTGATTAACGACGGCAGTTTTCCTGGAGCTGAACTGGATGCGCTACTGATCGAAAGTGGAACGAAAGGTGAAATCGTGCAGACTGGAATGCATGAGGAATCGAACACGCCGATTTATCTGGTTGAGTTTCCCGGCGGCAAGGTGGTCGGTTGCCTGGAAGCGGAGATCGCGCCCGCCTAGGCGAAAACATGTCCGCGCATCCAAACCAGCTCGACTGCAAGCGCATTGAGCGCGCACTGGCGCAGCGCGAGCGTTACCGCTACGTCACCCCGCAGGTTATCCCGGACGAGGATGATCACGGCTACCGTATCGAAAGCCCGTGCTGCTCGCGCAACGTTGAACCGGCGGGCGGCACCATAGACATTGCGTTGCTGAAATACCTCAAACCGCACTGGCTGCTGTACCGCAAGGATCACGAATACAGCACCTGGGTCTTGCATAGCGTGGAGGACACGCTGAATGCCGCGCTGGAAATATTGCTGCCAGACGAAGAACGAGTGTTCTGGCCGTGATGCATTTGGTGTATTTGTAGGTGCGAATTCATTCGCACATAACTTAAATAGCGCGTGCGAATGAATTCCCACCTACGAAACCATCAACGGTTTTCCCAAATGTTTAAGGGCGCTTCTAAAAATTCAGATTTCGCCCAAATGCAAGGCGTGGAAAAAATGTCGCAGCGCAGCATATGGATGATATGTAAGCAAGAAATTTTTTCCGCAACGCAGCAGTTGGGATGAAATATGGATTTTTAGAAGTGCCCTTAAATGTACCCCTGAAAGGAAAGCACCATGAAAGTAATGATCCGCAAAAATGCCAAGGGCGTTGCCTCGGTTTATGCCCCCAAAAAAGATTTGGAAGAACCCATCGTTTCGATGAGCAATCCCGCAATGTGGGGCGGTATCGTCACATTGGGCAACGGCTGGCAACTGGAACTTCCGGAGATGGCGGCGGACACCCGTTTGCCGATCACCGTAGAGGCGCGTCACGTCAACCGCGAGTGAGGCCATCATGTCCATGAATGAAAGCCAGATCGTCTCCATCGAAGCCTCCATAAGGTCTTTGCAGGACACGGGCAACCCCTTGGTGCCCGGTTTGCGCAAACTGTTCCCATACATCACCTTCGTTCGTTGCAGCGCGCAAGACATGGATGCTCCGCCCTACCGTACCAGCAACAAATACCAGCTCTACCTGCTGGATCGCAGTGAAGCGTGCATCCACCTGACCGACCGGCTGGAGGACGCGGATGGCGTGATCGTGGCCGAAGTGGAATGATCCAAGTACTGTTTATTTAACCGTTCGTGGTGAGCTTGTCGAACCACCAGCTTCGCAACCTGAGCCCTTCGACAAGCTCAGGGCGAACGGAATTTCTCTTAATGAACATTATTTGATCGTTCCCATGCTCTGCGTGGGAACGATATTTTGTCGGTGAAAAACAACCTGAAACTGCTCTGCCCCATCCTGACCTTTCCCCAATGAAGGGGAAGGAACAGAACAAAAAATTTATCCATAAGGAAACCGCCATGCCGAACGACAGCACAATCACCGAAATCCTTGCGGGACTGGAATCCGGAACGGTAGTTCCCTACCTCGGTCCCGGCATCTGGGCCACTGCTGCCACACCTCCCGTCCATCCCGCCAACCACCTTGAGCTGGTTACCAAACTCACCGAGCGCACCACCGTCCCGCACAAGATTCGTAAAAACCTGACTGCGGCAGCGCAATACATCGAGAATTTCAAACACCGGAAAACCTTGGTCGGATTAATGAAAACAGCCTTTGAAGGCAAATCCACCCCCTGCGAACTTCACCAATTTATCGCCTCGTTCCACAAACTGCCATTGGTGGTGGATGCCTGGTACGATGATGCCATGCAGCAGGCACTGGCGCAGCATCCGGACTGGGGGCAAGTGCAAGGCGTAAGCCGGGCCGAACATCAAGGTGAATGGGTGCGCTATTACACGGCCCAAGGCGAGTTGGCGGATGCCGCAGTTGCAGCCCAATGGCAGACGCTGCTGTACCGTCCTCTTGGCTCCTCCAATCCGGCCAACAACTACATCGTATCGGACTCGGACTACGTCGAGATACTGACCGAGATTGACATTCAGACTCCGCTTCCGGAAATTGTGCAACAGCGCAGAACCGGCAAGAATTTCCTGTTCCTCGGCTGCCGCTTCGGCTATCAACTGGATCGTATCTTCGCGCGCCAGATCATGAAACGCTCATCCTCCCGACACTGGGCACTCATTGAAGGCGAACTGACCAAAAACGAGGCGCGCTTCCTTAAAGAGCAAAATATCACGCGGGTGGATATGCCGTTGGCTGTGTTGCTGGGTTGATTTACAGCAAAAACCGCCCGCGCGAGGCGGGCGGCAAAATGACAATATAACGCCTTGATCCTATTTCAGAGGAATCTCGCTGATTGGGCCACCGGTTGTTTCCGGATTACCAACTACCTGATGCTGTGTGTCACCTGATATTCCGACGCGCGTCATATTCAACAGCCCAGTTACATCTATCTGAACTACTCCGGTTGGTGAAGATGGTCCATCCAAGATATAAGCATAAGTTCTACTGTTCTTAACGTTGTAGACAGTAACGTTGGCGTGAGGATCTTGAGCAGGTGAGTAGTTCGAAAGAGTGTAATGAACCCAGTCACTCATGCCGTTCCAACTACCTGCAGAAGCGCTGCGTGGATCTTGCAATTTCCCGACAAATATTTGCGAAGAATAACCCGCCATCCCGAAAATCTGATCAGTCTTTGAATCCACAGATGAACCACTGAAACAAATATTGGGTTTATTTGGGATGTAATCCTGTAAATCTACCATGATATCTACGAAACCATTGGTTGCGGGTGGCTGGAAAGTGCCCACTGTTGTACCGGCTGGAACTGCACTGGCTGTAATGCCGTTCAAGTTGATGAAGCTGACATCACATCTGTCCTCATAGGTGATGATGCCCACACCCAAATTGGTATCAACCGCTCCACCGTCCATGTTGCCAGATAGCCCACTTAGAGAAGATGAGACAGAATTTGCCTTAACATAGCTTGGATCAAGCAGGTAAGTACCCGAAGATAATCCCCCTGACTGGTTTGCAACAATTTGCAAACTTAGTCCACCGTAATTGGGAGTAAAAAGCAGATTATTTGCTATGTCGCCTCCAAGATTTTCTGAGAGCTGATTGGGAGAGCCACCGGAACAACAGTAAACATTTCCCGCAGGGAATATTGTAGTTCCAATAACTGGTGCGGCCCCGGTGCTCGCTGCCAATGTTGCATTAATATCCAGATATATATAACCGTCTGTCGTAGCCAGCCAAACGCCCTTGCCGGGATCAGGAATCGCTCCGGCAATATATGCGTTACCACCGCTGAATTGTTGTGAACTCCCATGTAACGTGAGGTCGCCTTCGTAGGTGATTGTTCCGGTACCTGGATCCAGTAAGGCAATATGTGGGGAATTGTAATCGAATGCCAGTACTAGTACACCCGTGGAGCCTGATACAACTGTCGCTCCGCCAATGGAACCGGAAAATCCAGCATGGTTTGCCAATGTTCCTCCATTCCACGGTGTGGATGAAGTCGCGGTAACCTCTACCGCGCTGGCAGGATCAGTCACATCCACTTTGCGCACTCCCTTGCTGCGAGCTGCTATAAACAAATACTGATGGCCCGCGATCGAGGTATAGCTCATCGCGCCGGAACTGGATGAGGAAACTCCTGTGGCACTAAGCACAGATTTCGGTATAGTGGCAGTAACCGTAGCACCAATATCCGTTGCTGTTGCAGTCACCTCTGAGGCTGTGGCGCCAACAAATAGGGTTGGACTGACCGTTGCCAACGCTGTGGCAAGGTCATTGCCGAGAGTGGTCACCGGTAGAGGAACAATGACCCCGGTGGAAGAAGTTATGGAGACCGCCGACACACCGGGCAGCGGCACACCGGGAGTGCCCCAAGACATATCAGCGCTGAAAGCGGAATATGCGTCAGAGCGCGATAGCCCCGGCACGCCGCTTGTCAACCTGGTTGCTTCCGCATCGAGTGCGGCTATAGCCAGAGCAATTTTCCCTCCATCGGTGCCCACGCCGCTGGCGCCGCCAGTCAATGCTGTGGAGGAGAAGTCAGGAGTAATCTCCGTCGGTGGCGCTCCCAAATGAAACGTAGATTTGATGAATTCATTCGCCGAGGAGATGGCAGTGCCAATGTCAATGCCTGCAGCAGCATGCACTACGGCATATGCATGTGCCATATCGGACAGAGGAGTGATAGCAACGCTGGATACCCCGGTTAGGGTGGGTAACAGAGCTGCAAACGGTTTGGTGACAGCAACTGTAGTGCCATCTGTTTCACTTACGTAGCTACCGCCGGTAATTTCGATGGCCACAGGGCCGGCAGGAGTAGAGCTTAGCGAGATGGTAAATTTGCCGTCTAGACCTGTTGGACCAGAGCCAAGAGAACTCCCGTGGGAGCCATCGGATTTAACAGCATATGCGGTTGCAGTCCCGCCATGCACATGGCCCAATACCGCAACACCTGCAATCGTTCCACCGGCTCCAGCTCCACCACCGGCGGCAACATTAGCCGTCCCGTCCACCCACCCGCAACCGGCTACAATCAGGGTGGTGACAGCCGTCAAGACAATACCGAGCTCCGCTAATTTGCGAAGATAACGTTTAATATCCATTTTGAAATTCTCCCGTCTGACAAATATTGAGATCAAGGCAACAGTACCTTGCGTGCAATCAGCAAACAAATTCTCCCCGGAAACTGCTCAATGAAACTTTATGGTTTCAGGCGATCTTGAAAGTCGCCCTGATAATTTCTGTGCCGCGTCAGTATAAAATCGCGGATCTTGCAAAATTATCCTACAGTTCTTAAAAAAAAACCATATTTCCGGGACGGCTGTTGTTAAAAAAAATGACCCGGTTTTTCTATGGGTAACTGAAACAGGACACGGCGATAGCATATTTTTAACCGCGATAACCTAATTAGCACCGTCATTCCCGCGCAGGCGGCAATCCGGCAAGACAAACACTCGCGAAGCGGGCAAAATCCTGGTGTTGCCGCGCTACGCGGGAATGACGAGTCTCCGCCCTAATGGACAAAATGTGTTTAACCCACGCAAATGTCAGATGAATCATATTCAGCCTGTTTCAGCGCCCCTCGCCCAGCTTTTGCAGTTTGGCTTTAATTTCCGGCATCGCCGCAGCCGCAGCTTTTTCTCCTTCCAGGATGGCGGTGTGGCGGTCGTCCAGGCTGCTCTGATCAACACCTTTCGTAACCGGGCGGATTACCACGTCCGCCTTTGGCAACTCATACCGGTTGATGGTCTGGCTCATGATATCGAAAGTTTGCATCAATACCTCACTGGTGGATTCAGTCGGGTTATTTTCCGGCTTGTTTGATATGTCCACCGCAATCACGAAATCGGCGCCAAGCGACCGTGCCTCGCTGACCGGCACCGGTTTGACCAGACCGCCATCCACGTAACTGTGCCCATTGATCACAGCCGGCTGAAACAATCCGGGCACGGCACAGGACGCACGCACGGCCAATCCCGTGTTGCCGGTACGGAAGATGATTTCTTCCCCGGTTTTCAAATCCGTTGCAACCACAGCAAAGGTCCGCTGAAGTTTTTCAAGCGGTTTTTGATTGACCGTGCGGTTGATAAAGTCCTCAAGTGTCTTGCCCGTGAAAATGCCCCGGTTGGGCCAGGACCAGTCAATAACCGATCCTTCTCTCATCGGAATGGAAATTTCCTGCAATTGGAATCCGTTCAGGCCGGACGCATACAGCGCGCCGACAGCAGAGCCGACACTGGTGCCGACAATGATATCCGGCACGATACCCTGCGCTTCAAGCGCCTTGATCACCCCGACATGGGCAAAGCCGCGTGAACCGCCGCCGCCCAGTACCAGCGCCACATGGATAGCCTTGTGTCTGGGCGGTTCGGGCTGTTGCTGTGTATCGGCACGCGTGTCGGGCGGCTTGGGTTGAGCGACATCTTCCGGCTTTTTCGGCAGCGTATTGCAAGCTGCCAGTTGTGCTGCAAGCACCACCATGCCGAACCAACGGAGTATTCGCAAATTTGCGTGGATTTCCAAACGGGGAAATGTGCATGCACATATATTCTGCAAGGCGGGAGCAAACTTCATTATTAACTTTCTGTGAGACTTGAAATCGGCATTTGAACCGCGAAGCCGCGTTGAAGAATAGCCGTATAACGGATTATGCCGTTTTTGTAGGTGCGAATTCATTCGCACATAACTTGTTGAGTTTTGGGTTGGGTTAGGCGGTTTTATGCCGTAACCCAACA
>Ga0364881_10562_pt1 | contig 18200 bp, 12 predicted proteins | sample ExccelJu500001D4_5_FD_206923 | JGI IMG/M metagenome (GOLD analysis project Ga0364881, IMG submission 206923) | Enriched cells from Trout Bog Lake Hypolimnion, Wisconsin, USA - BchlTB.July30.5000.01.D4 | ecosystem: Environmental > Aquatic > Freshwater > Lake > Hypolimnion/Profundal zone | place...
CGTCGAAACTCTCGTGCAGGGTGAAGAGCAGGCGCGAACCCCCCGCAAACCCGACGGGGGAGTCGGCCTCAAAGACGGCCCAGTGGGACTGATTGCGCCGATCCGGCGTCAAGGCCGGCACCCAGCCGCCCTGATCGGTGTTGCCATCAATGGCCTTGGCTACTCCGAATCCAGGTTCCTCCTGGTCGGACAAGGCGCGTTTGAACCGGATCTGGTTGGTCACGATTGGATGGAGAAGCGGGCTGGCCTCGACGGTGAATTCCTTGAGGAGGAAGGTCCCTTTGCCAGTTAAGCCCGGTCCGCCATAGACCAGGTTTGGATTGGCGAGCGCTTCGAGGCGGAAGCCAGTAATGTTCGTCAGTTGGGTCTCGACCCAGACCCGCATCACGCTGCCCGGTTGCAGGTCCCCCCCACCAAGGAGCGAACGATCATCCTGTTTCTCGAATTTGGTGGCGAAATTCTGCCACTCGGTCGGGTCCAGCACCTGCCAGTCGCCCACCGCATCGGCCAGGCCTTGTTCCCAGGCTGCCATCCGCTCTGGCAGGTCTTTGGTCTCGACGATGGCGTTATCCTGCAGGGCCTGGACCCGGCCAAGAATCTGCTCACGCTGCCGTTGCTGTTCCGCACTCGGCACTTCGAGGAAAGCCTCGTCGTCGCTGTTCAGGAAAGCATAGAGCTGGTAATACTCCTGTTGTGTAAACGGATCGTATTTGTGGTCGTGGCATTGGCAGCAGTTAATGGTAAGGCCGAGCAAGGACTTTCCCAAAGTATCCATGCGATCGATCAGGGCTTCGACGCGAAACTGTTCCGGTTCGATACCGCCTTCCTGGTTGAGCATCGAATTGCGGAGAAACCCCGTCGCGACGCGCTGGTCGAGCGTCGCGTTCGGAAGGAGGTCGCCTGCCAGCTGCTCGATGGCGAATTGATCAAACGGCAGATCCCGGTTGAACGCTTGGATGACCCAATCACGGTAGGGCCAGATCGAACGGGGCCGGTCTTTTTCGTAGCCGTTGGTATCCGCGTAGCGCGCCAGGTCGAGCCAATGCCGTGCCCAGCGTTCACCGTAATGCGGGGAGGCCAACAACCGGTCCACGACCCGCTCATAGGCTCCGGGTCGCTTATCCTCCAGAAAGGAGCGGACTTCCGCCACGGTCGGCGGCAAGCCGATGAGGTCCAGGCTCAACCGCCGAATCAGGGTGGTTCGGTCAGCCTCGGGCGAAGGGTTGAGCTTGTCCTTTTCGAGCCGGGCGAGGATGAAATGGTCGATGGGATTACGAGGCCAGGCGCGGTTCTTAGTGGGAGGCACGGGCGGACGGCTTGGAGTTTGGAACGCCCAGTGGCGGCGATTGGCAAGCGAGTCAGTCGCCACCTCTGCGGTTCGCGACGGGTTGGGCGTCGAACCGTCCGAGGCCTTAAGGGTCAGTCCCTCCGGCCAAAGGGCACCCTGGTCGATCCAAGCCCGAAGGAGGCCGACCTGCTCCGGCGTCAGCGGGACCCCCCTGCCTTCCGGAGGCATCTCGGAATCGGGAACCAACCGGGCGGTAAAATGGACGATCGGACTCTTGGCGCTTTCGCCAGGAAGCAGGTCAGGCCCATTTTCACCGCCTTGGAGCGCGTGCTCCCGAGTATCGAGCCGCAACTGACTTTTCGCCGTTTGGGGGCCGTGACAGCCCAGGCAAGCGTTTTCGAGGATCGGCTGGAGATCGCGGATAAAATCCACCCGGTGCGTAGCCGCGGCCGGCAGCAGGGCCGGATCCACTTGGGCCGTCCAGGCTCGTGCGCCCCCCAGGGCGACGAGACAAAGCAAAACGAGCGGCAGGGAGAGGACGAGCAGATGCCGGCGGCGCGGAGCCGTCCGGGACCGGTCAAGAGCGGGGTTCATGACGGGAGGGGCGATTTCCACGAGCCGTCTTAGCGGCTTAGCGGCCTCGTTCGTGGCTTCGTGCTGGCAATTCATCAACCGGGCTATCGCACAGAACATCATGCAAGTGCGGTCAACCTGCAAGCAGTCAATGCAGCTTGATCGGTTGATAACGGAGTCTTACCCACCGAAGGTGGGTGACCAGAGCGCATCCTGCACTACCGGACCAGGGGGAGCAGGTTCGAAACACCCAGCCACGGTACTTCGGTGCTTTGGGTTGGGTGCGTCGAGTGCCGGACGATAAATGCGGCTTGTTTTTTGAGGCCTGCCGTAGCAAAGTGCAACCTGGATGAAACGAACATTTGACGCTGGAACGGCCACCACCTCCGCATCGAGAACTGTGCGCCTCAGGAGCGCTTTGGCCGGGGGGGTGCTGGCGATGCTGTTATTGCTGCCCCCCGCCGCGCAGGCGCAATTCACCTACACCACTAATAGCGGCGCTGTCACGATCACGGGCTATTCGGGACCGGCTGGCTCCGTGACGATTCCCGGCAAGGTGGGCGATCTGCCGGTGGTGAGCCTCGGGGTCTATGCCTTTTCCTATAACACCGGTGTGACATCGGTAGTGATCACCAACATGGTCACGAGCATCGGGGACTACGCGTTCCAGGGATGCAGCGGCCTCACCAATGTCGCTTTTTCCGACAGCCTGACCAACCTGGGAAGTTGGGCCTTCCAAGCTTGCAGCAGCTTGCCGAACGTGACTCTACCCAAATCGCTTACCAACCTAGGGAACGGTTCGTTCGTCTCCTGCTCCAGCCTGGTCGCCATCGCCGTAGACCCGCTCAATCCCGCTTATAGCGGTCAAGACGGTGTCTTATTCGACAAACCTCAGGCCACCCTCATCCAATATCCCGGCGGGAAGGCCGGGAGCTACCTGGTACCAGCGAGCGTGACGAACATTGGCGGCGGATCGTTTGAATACTGCTCCCGGTTGTCAGGAATTACCCTCGCCAACGTGACCAGCATCGGGAGTTGGGCCTTTGCGGCTTGCCCCGGCTTGACCAACGTCGCCATTCCCAACAGCGTCACCACCATCGGCGACCGGGCGTTCGATGCTTGCACCAGCCTGGTTGGCGTCACGTTCGGCACCAACCTCACCAGCCTCGGGAATTGGGCGTTTTCCGCCTGCACCGTTTTGACCAACGTGACGCTGCCCAATGGGGTCACCAGTATTGGCGGCTTTGCCTTCGGATGGTGCGCTGGTCTTACCGGCATAGCGATTCCCAGCAGTGTCACCAACCTGGGAACCGCACCCTTCGCCGTCTGCTCCAACCTGTTGGCGTTCACCGTGGATCCGCACAATCCGGCGTTCAGCAGTGGGAATGGCGTTTTGTTCGACAAAAGCCAAACCACACTGCTGGAATGCCCTGCGGGAAAGGCTGGGAGCTACACCATCCCCTACAGCGTGACCACGATCGGGGACAGCGCCTTTCAGTCCTGCGCCCGTCTCACCGGTATCACGCTTGGCACCAATGTCGTGAGCATCGGAAACGGCACGTTCGAATACTGCTCCGGCCTGACGGGCTTGACGATTCCCAACAGCGTGAGGGCCATTGGGGCCAACGCCTTTAATTCCTGTACCGGGCTGAAAACCGTGTTGGTGGGCAGTGGTGTCACAAACCTTGGGGACTTCGCTTTCTACAATTGTGACAATCTGGCGGGGGTCTATTTCAAGGGTAACAGTCCCGGCGTCGGTTCGTCTGCGTTTTATCCGGACAACCTGGGGATCGCCTATTACCTGCCAGGGACGACCAACTGGGGTTCGACGTTCGGCGGCCTGCCGACGGAGTTGTGGAATCCGCGGGCGCAACCGGGCGCGAACTTTGGAGTGCGAACCAATCGGTTCGGGTTCACCATCACGGGCACGACCAACCTCGCCTTGGTGGTAGAGGCCTGCACCAACCTGGCCAATCCCGTTTGGGTCCCGGTCGGAACGAACATGCTAACTGGTGGTTCAGCCTATTTTAGCGACCCCCAATGGACCAATCACTCGCGCGGCTTCTATCGCTTCCGGTCGCCGTGAGGCGGGGCGGTTCCTCAGCAGCATGAACCGCATTCGCCTCCTTTCCGAGCAGGTGGCCAATCAAATCGCCGCCGGCGAGGTGATCGAGCGTCCGGCGAGCGTGGTCAAGGAACTGGTGGAGAACTCCCTTGATGCCCAGGCGGGGCGGGTCACCGTCGAGATCCAGTCGGGGGGGAGGAGTTTGGTGCGCGTCACGGACGATGGTTTGGGGATGAGCCGCGACGATGCGTTGCTCTGCCTGGAGCGGCACGCAACCAGCAAGATTCAACGTGCCGAGGATCTCGCGGCGATCGCCACGATGGGCTTCCGCGGAGAAGCCCTCCCCAGCATCGCCAGCGTCAGCCGTTTTCTACTCACCACACGGGAGCGTGACAACGAAACCCCGGAGGGCACTCGCATCGTCATCGGCGCCGGGAAGATCCTCGAAGTCCAGGCGGCCGGCGGCCCGCCAGGCACTACTATCGAGGTCCGCCAGCTTTTCTTCAACCTTCCCGCCCGGCGCAAATTCCTGCGCACCGAACCGACCGAGTCGGCGCATATTCAGCATTACCTGACGCTGGCCGCCCTGGCGTTTCCCCAGGTGGCCTTCACGTTTTTGAAAGACGGCCGCCAGGTCTGGCAACTTCCGCCGGTCATCGGTAGGAGCGATCCCGCCGGGCGGTTGGGGGCCCTGCGCGAGCGGCTCCGAGCTTTGTACGGCGCCGAACAAAAGCTACTGCCGGTCGACTTTGCCGCCCAACTCCGATCCTTCGAATCGGCCGGCGACGGTGAGGGCTCGCTGGTGGCGGTCCCGGCGCCGCTGGTACGCGTGTGGGGTTTCATCGGCGCCCCGGGGGTCTCTCGCCAGACCCGCGAGGATCAACATCTCTTTGTAAACCGGCGGCCGGTCGAAAACCGGGGCCTTAATTTCGCCCTGATGGAGGGTTACCACACGTCGCTCATGAAGGGGCGATATCCGGTGGCCTGTCTGTTTCTGGAAATCGATCCTGCGGCCGTTGATATCAATATCCACCCGGCGAAGCGCGAGGTGCGCTTCCACCAGGAGTCCGAGGTGCGCCGGCTGGTGGCGCAAGCGGTGCGCCAGGCCCTCCTCGACTTCCATGGGCCCGCTTCGAGCGCCCCGAGCCGTCCGCCAACCACGGTCCGCCCTCTTGCCGGCAGCCCCACGCCCCGCGAGGCGAGTCCTGTGGCACCGGAGTGCGTTCCTCCCTCTCCGCCCGTTCCTGCGGCGGGCGGAGCCGAGCGTCCGCCGGGCACTCAGGCGCCCCTGCCGAATTTTCCGCCCGCCTTGACTCCTGTCTCTGACCCGGCCCAACCGCATGTAGCGCAGCCGCCCCTCCGGATGGGGTTCACTCCAGGTCCAGTACTTCCGGGTGCTCTGCCGCCACCGCAGGCGCAACCGGCGCCAGCGCGCGCGGATGCTCGCGGAAGCGCCACCACGCCCGTCCCCTTGTTGCGTGTCCCCCTGCGCCTAGTCGGCGTGGTGGGTCGGCTCTACGTGGTGCTCGAGTCGGATCGCGGCCTGGTCTTGCTGGATCAGCACGCGGCGCATGAGCGGATACTCTTCGAGCAAATGCTGAGTCGGCTGGAATCCAGTGAGCACGCCCCTTCGCAAAAACTGCTCCTGCCCGCGACCGTCGAGGTGTCGGCGCGCGATGCGAGTTTCATCCGGGACCAGTTGCCGGCTCTCGGCCGCCTGGGAGTAGAGTTGAGCGAGTTCGGTGAGCGCACCTTCCTCCTGGACGCGCTGCCGCCCTTCGTGCGGGCGGCAGATCCCCGCCGGTTTGTCCTGGAACTGGTGGACGAACTGAAGGCGGCGGGGCAAGAGGTGAACTCACTCCGCCTCGGCGAACACGTCGTGGCCAAAACCGTCTGTCGTCACGCTGTCAAGGCCAACGACCCCTTGACTGGCCCGGAGCTGGAGGCGCTCGTCGAGAACTTGCGCCATTGCGCCATGCCCTACACCTGCCCTCACGGCCGTCCGACCCTCGTGGAGATGAACTTCCGCGAGCTGGAGAAGAAATTCGGAAGAACGCAGTAGGCCGCCCGCGTCGCACGTGGTGGGGATCTGGATGGAGCACGGGCTGGCCGTCGGTTGGACGCAACCGTGAACCAAACTGTCCCCCAGACTTTTTGACGCCATCAGCCGGTGTCCCCGGGAGGAGCTCGAATGAGCCCGGTGGCTGGCCGGCGAGGTGATCGAATTTGACTTGAGACTGGCCACCGGGCGCCTAAGCTGGATTCATGTTTAAACCCAAACCAGCCCCTCGAATTCCTAACCACCTGCGGTGGTTGTTGAGCGCTCTCCTGTGCGTCGCCGGGACAGCCGCTTTCGCACAAGATTCAAGCTCTGGCCGTCAAAAGGAGAAACGCTTTGAATCGAAAACCAACCCGCCCGCCGGGATCGCCTATCTGCTTTACCTGCCTGCGGGATACCAGGGCTCAGAGAAACGGTGGCCCCTCATGCTCTTCTTGCACGGGTCCGGTGAATCGGGGACGAACCTGGCCCGAGTGAAAGCCCACGGCCCCCCCAAGGTAGTCGAGTCGAAATCTGACTTCCCGTTCATCCTGGTTTCACCCCAGAGCCCCGGGCACGGCTGGAATGCTGAGTTGCTCAGTGAATTGCTGGACCAGATCCAGCACGACTACAAGGTAGATCCGGATCGAGTTTATCTGACGGGCCTGAGCATGGGCGGCTTCGGGACTTGGAGTCTGGCGGCAAAGCACCCGGAGCGGTTTGCGGCGGTGGTGCCCATCTGCGGAGGCGGCAACACGAACGATGCGCCCAAGCTTGCCAAGCTGCCCATCTGGGTCTTCCACGGCGCTCAGGACAAAACCGTGCCCCCGGAACGATCCAAGGCGATGGTTGAGGCCCTCAAGGCGGCAGGCGGCCAACCCCAGTTCACCCTATATCCTGACGCGGGCCATGATTCGTGGACGGCAACGTACAACAATCCGGAACTATACGAATGGCTATTGAAACAAAAACGCGCGCCCTGAGTATTGACGGTTGATCCAATAGCAGGGGGCGCCACGAGGCGGGTTTTCCGCCCGGCGTCGGCCAGGTCCATCCCTTCGGGCCGGCGGGTAGTCGGTTGGGAACCCAGGCACACCATAGATTGGGGTCACTTTTCTCCCGTCGCCACGGCGGAACACGATCAATTGGCAAGAAAAGACGTTCCGGCTCACTTATCACTTGATAAGCGGGCGAGGATCAGGCGAAATGAAAACAACGGATTTATTCCGAGGCTATGGAACTAGGCGATATTCTAAGCAAAGAACAGATCATCACCGACTTACGGGCGGGAAACCGATGGGGTGCCATCGACGAACTGATCAATAATTTGGTGGGAACTGGCAAGATCAAGCCCGAACACCAAGAGGCGATTGCGGCCGTGGTGAAGAAGCGCGAGTCCTCGATGAGCACCGGTATTGGTTTCGGCATCGGGATTCCGCACGCCTCGACCGATCTGATCAACGAGGTGGTTGGCGCGCTCGGACGCTCCAAGCTGGGCGTCAATTTTGATGCCTTGGATAACCAACCGGTCAAGCTTGTCATGCTGTTCCTCGTCCCGCAGGGCCAGTTTCAGAAACACCTCCATACGCTGGCCAATATCGCCAAACTCCTCCATAAGGCCGAGTTCCGTCAGGCCCTCGAATCCGCTGCGGATGCGGAGGCCATGCTGGAGATCATCCGCGACCCTAACCGAAAGTAGCCTTCGCGCTCCCACCACAACGACACCGGGGCAGACCGAGTGGTCCGACCGGTCCCCTGCGTGGAGGGTTTTCACTGCCACCTTCATCCCCCGACGCCCTCTCATGCTGCCCCACTTGCTGATCCAACAACGTCTTCAGGCCGCAGTGAACACGGTCCTACCGGAAGCCGACGCCGCCACCGTGCTCATTCGTCCTTGTCCTGACCCCAGATTCGGGCACTACCAAACCAACGCGCTCATGGGCTTGGCCAAAGCCCGCAAGCTCAACCCCCGCCAACTCGCCACCGAGGTGATCGCCAAGCTGGAGGTCGCCGAGCTTTGCGAGCGGGTCGAAATCGCGGGTGCGGGTTTTATCAACTTTCACCTCAAGAATTCCCTCATTGTTAAGACCCTCGAGACCGCCGCCGAAGGCAAGCACTTGTTCTTCGCGCCGACAGTCGCCCCGCGCGTGGTGGTCATCGACTTCAGCTCCCCAAACGTGGCCAAGCCGATGCATGTCGGCCACATCCGATCCACCATCCTGGGCGATTCGCTCGCACGGCTGCTGCGCTTGCTGGGCCACCAGGTCATTACCGACAACCACTTGGGCGACTGGGGCACCCAATTCGGCATGTTGATCGTGGGATGGAAGGCCATCCTAGAACCAGCCAGCCTCCAAGCCGATCCGCTGGCCGAAATGGAGAGGATATATAAGCGTATCAGCGGTCGGTGCGATCCCGAAAAACCAGGTTTTGACCAAGCCACGCTCGATAGCGCCCGGGCCGAACTGGTTCGACTCCAGTCAGGCGATGTGGAAAACCTCCGGATTTGGCGGGAGATGATCCGGCTTTCCCAGTCCCAATTTGACACAACCTATGGCCGGCTGGGCGTGAAGTTCGACCACACCTACGGCGAGAGCTTCTACAACCCGCACCTCAAGGGACTGGTTGATGAATTGGTCCAACGAGGCATCGCGACCGAGAGCCGTGGCGCCAAGGCCATCTTCTCCGAAGGGTCGCTTCCGCCCAAAGAAGACCCGTTGCTGGTCCAGAAAGAGGGCCAATGGATTCCGAACCCTTTCATTATTCAAAAAACGGACGGGGGCTATAATTACGCGACCACGGATTTGGCCACGCTGGCCTATCGTACCGACACCTGGAAGGCGGATGAAATCGTTTACGTGACGGACGGACGGCAGCAACTCCACTTTCGCCAGTTGTTCGCCAGTTTTCGCCGTTGGCATCCGGAAGCCCGAGCCCGCCTGGCCCATGTCTGGTTCGGTTCAATTCTCGGCGAGGACGGAAAGCCGTTTAAGACGAGATCCGGAGAAACGGTTCGGCTGTCCGAACTGCTCGATGAGGCTGAAGAACGGGCGTTCCGAGTGGTTTCCGAAAAACGACCCGAATTGCCCGAGATCGATCGCCGCGCGATCGCTCGCGTCGTGGGCATCGGCGCCGTGAAATACGCCGACCTCCTGCCCAACCGGCAAAGCGACTACATCTTCAGTTGGGACAAGATGCTCGCGCTGAGCGGCAACACGGCCCCTTATCTACAGTATGCCTGCACGCGCATCCGCGGCATCTTCCGAAAGGGTGGACTGGAGAGCAATGGGACGGGTACTGCCGGAACCACGATAATCCTGGACACTCCCCCCGAGCTGGCTCTGGCTCGTCATTTGCTCAATTTCGGTCTGGTGCTCGAGGCGGCGGCGGAGGAATACCGCCCCAATTTCCTGTGCAACTATCTTTACGACCTGGCGGGCCATTTCACCGCCTTTTTCGAGGCTTGCCCGGTACTCAAGTCGCAGCCCGCCCAACGTGCCAGCCGCCTGGCCCTGTGTGACCTGACCGCGCGTGTGTTCCGGCAGGGACTCGATGTTCTGGGAATTGAAATCCCCGACCAAATGTAGGATCGAGGCGCTGGACAAGCGCCGGCTGAACGTCAACAATGCACCCTCGATGGACACTCACGCCGAATCCTCTCTCGATCTTTTGTGGAAAGAGTACAGCTTGGTGTTTCGCGATTTTGATGACCTGACGCTGGCGCGTTGGCTGGCTCAAACCCTCGGCCAAATCGAGGGCAAGGTCTGGCGTCTGTCTCACCCGCTCATGGCGGCTTACCGACTGGCCGCTCAGATCGCCCATCAACGACAGATTTGGCTCCAAAGGCTGGTCACGCCACCCGCAGTCTATCCGGAGGCCTCCTGCTGCCGCGCCCCCTTCCTGCCGTTGCTTAGCCGCGACGCCTGCGAGGCGGGCCTGGTCTGTCAGCACTGCCACGGCACGCTCGTCGCCTTTGCCGATATCCCCGGCCCGGTCAAAGCCGAAATCGAACGCTGGGCGTCTCAATACGCCGCAGTCCATGCGGTCGCCCATTGGGACGAGTCGCAGCAGCGTGGGGCGGGTGATTACGAAGGGACTCTGGAGAAGGCGGCCCAGGAAGCCGAACAGTTGCTCCGGTTCGAGGGCCAAGTGCTCGCTCCCGCTCTGCTCGAATTCTACCCCGCCGTGGTTTGGGAAGACCAGGACGAATGCCTGGAGGTACGCCCCGAGGACGCACTGTTCTGACGCCGGTCCCAGCTTGGAGCGCCGATGCCCACAGCTCTGCGGCTGAGGGCATTCGGCTTACTGGTCACCTGGAACGTCGCTAAGCCCGCAGCCAATACACCAAGGCGACCTGCAGCAGCGACACGGCAGCGATCCCCGCCCAAGTGACCCACTCACGCCAACCCAGCCCCATCTGGCGGGTTTGGGCCAGCCAAAACTGCATCCGCAAGCCCCCCACGGTAAGGACATCCCCATTGCGCAACACCGCTTCCCTCACCGGCACACCGTTCACGGCAGTCAAGGCCGCCGCGGATGTCGACAAAACGAAACCCTCGTGCGGCTGAAAACTCACCTCGAAATGGTCGTCCCAGACGCCTTCCTCGGCTAATGGCAGGTCGTTCGTGGAAGACCGCCCCACCCGTACAGGAAAACGGCGGGCCACCCAGGAGGTACCCGCCTTCTTCCCGGTCAAGAGGTTGAATTGGATCATTGTTCCCAAGGCCAGGTGCGCCGTGGCACTTTGACCGTGTCGCCGGGGAACACCTGCAGATCGAGGGCGGGGTTTTTTAAGGCCTCCACGCAGTCAACCGTGTCTATCTTACCGTCCACCCGGTAGAGCTTGACATGCCGTTTCCGGGCGTAATCGGAGAAATCTCCGGCCGACTGAATGGCCCGAGTTACGGTGGTCGGGCCGACCCACTGAAAGCGGTTAGCTCCCTTGACTTCCCCGCCGACCCAGTAAAACTGGTCTTTGGGTAGGATGGTGACTGTCATGTAGCGATAGTAATTCGGAACGTAGAAGTCGTGAACTTCCTTCTCCAACTGGCTGCGCGTCTTATTGGCGGCCATGAAGGAGTGGTCCATCAAAAGCTTGATGTTACCGTCTCCCCGAACCGAATCGGTGAATGCTGGCGGCTGCGGGTTGATGTCAGAAAACACTACGGTCAGTGAATCCCCAATCTTAATGGTTTCGGAGTCCGGAGACCCAGATTTGGCTGGCAGGGTTGTCTGGTTGGTGGCGGAGTGAGTCATCGTCGGATCCGTGCCGGGCACATTGCCGAAATGCTCGGAGGGCGTCCCACACCCCGCCAACCACAGCCCGGAGAGCATCAGCCCAACCGTCGCCCACCATCGCCCTGTCGTTTTGCTTGCGTTCATCTTTGTTAGTTTGCCGTCTGGGTCTAGTACTTGGGTTTGATATCCAGCTTGGTTTTGTCGCCACCGGTCTTGGCTTTGTCTTTTCCGGCACCAGCGCCGGGATCGGCCTCCTCACTGCTGCGGTAATAATAATCGTGGTAATAACCGCTGTAGTAGTAATAGCTTTCGTCCTGCGACATATTGATATTATTGAGCACGATACCGACCAAGTTGCCGCCGACCTTCTCGATCAACTGTTTGGCGCGGATATTCATCGGCTGCGGGTAGCGGCGGTATTGAATGACCTGGAGGGTCATGTCCACCTCGCTGGCGAGGATGGAGGCATCGCTCACCCCCATGATTGGCGGCGAATCGAAAAACACAAAGTCGTACCGCTGCTTGAGCTCGTTGATCAGGTCTTTCATTTGGGCCGAACTCAGGATGCCGAGGGAACTGCTGGGCAGCTTGCCGCTGGCCATGAAATCGAGCGCTGGAACGTTGGTCGTCTGAATGACTTCCTCGATGGTGTTCTGTTTGAGCAGATAGTTGGTCAAACCGATGCTGTTGGTAACCCCCAACATCTTGTGGAGAGTCGGACGCCGCAAATCGGAATCCACCACGACGACTCGCTGTCCGCTTTGGGCAAAGACGGAGGCGAGGTTGAAGACGGTGGTAGATTTGCCTTCACCAGCGCCGGCACTAACCACCGCCAAGCTGTTCAGTTTGTCGTCCTTGCGCGAGAAGAGCAGGTTGGTGCGGAGCACGCGGTAGGCCTCGGCGTGTGGGCTTTCCCCACCCTCCTCCAACATCAAGCCGACGTTTTGAGGAATGACACCCAGAACCGGGGATTGCAGCGCCCGCTCGACATCATCAATGGTCTTCACACTGGTGTCCAAATACTCGATGAAGAAGGCCAACCCCACGCCAACCACTAGGCCGATGATAATCCCCAGAGCGATGTTGAGCGGTTTGTTCGGGCGAACTGGGCGCGCTCCTGGCAAGGCGCTGTCCAAAATCTCCACCATCGCCGTCTTAGGCAGCACTTTATCAATGGTCTCAGAGGCAATCCTGGTTTCGAGGAGAACACGAAACTTCTGCAACTCCTCCAGACGCCGTTTGGCCTCGAAATAGGGTTGGCTCTCGTTGGCTTTATCGATGTCCTCTTTGGTGGCTTTTTCCACCTCCGTAATCAAGTTGGTCAGGCCCTGCCCCATCGAATCCACCTTCGCGCCCAACCCAATCATAATGCCTTCCACCCGTTCCCCAATTTTGACATTCAGATCCGCGACCTGACTCTTCGCCTTAATCACCTCCGGGTGCTCAGGACCGTAGTCTTTCTCGACCGTCAGCAACCGCTGGTCGGCCACGGTCACTTGTTCCAACAGCGAGCTCAGCAGTGTGTCTTGAGCCGCGGTAGGAAGCACCTGACGCCGCGTCTTGGGGGTCAGCGCCTGAAGTTCCTTCAACAGCGTGTCCTGTCTGACGAACTCCGCCTGACTCTCGATCCGCAAGGCGTTGATGTGCCGCAAGGTCTCCGACGAGAGCAACGGGGACGCTGAGTTCTCGGCCGCCATCGAGTCAGGGATCTTCAGATCTCGCCGGAGCTTGTCCACCAACGCCATCGCCTCGACGATTTTCTTTTCCTGCGTGTCCCGCTCGGTAATAAGCGTTAAAATACCGCCGGCGCTCAGTCGGTTACGTTCCTCGATACGATACTTCTTATAGGCCTCCGCGATCTCGTTGGCGATCTTGGCGGCCTCGTCCGGCTTTTCGCTCATCACTGAGATCTCGATCAGCGAGGTATTGCGTACCGGGCGCAGGGCGATGCGACTGCGCAATAAGCCCATGGTCTCGGGAGTCTTCAGGAGTTCGCCATTGGCATACTTGGCACCCCATACCTTGTTCAGGTCCAGAGCTTTAATCACGTTTCCCAGAATCTCCTGCGATTGAATGACCTCGAACTCGGTCTGAATAAAAAACGGGTCGTAACCGCTGACCTGCATCTGGTTGCCGAACCCGCCGATGTCAGGCTGATCCCGTTCGATCTTGATCCGGGCAGTGCTGGAGTAGGATTCCGGCAGGATGAAGGTCACCAGCGTGGCGGTAATGACCACCAGCAGGAAAACCGCCAGGATAACCGTTTTGCGAATCCGGATGATGCGCCAATAATCCAGGAAATGCAGCTTGGTTTCCGGCGGGGGGGTAGCTTTTAATGGATCCATAAATAAAACAGGGGGGCAACTGCGAACAGTCCCGCCCCCCATCAAAATCAAGCACTGAGCTTAACTAGTAGCTCGCGGTAATGCCGAGGTACACGCGGTTTCGATCAAAACCTCGATTGAGTGGCTCCCCGGATTCAAGGCGGTCATAGTTATATCCGATATGGCCCGAGAGATTGGCGCTGAACTTGTATTCCACATTGAGGCCAGCAGTGTAGTATTGCTCGCTGGAGTTGTTATAAATGCCGCCGTTGTAGTCAGAGTTCTGAAATTGAAGAATGATGCTCCCGTAGAGTTTCGGGGCCAGCCGATGGTAAAGGGTGGCGTAAATCGAAGTGGTCTCAGAATCAACGGTGATGCCACTGGGTCCGGTGCCGATCAGGTCGGTGGCGGAACGGTCGAGAGTTACGCCACCCTCGACGTAGCTTTCCGGAGCATAACCGTAATGCAGACTCAACTGAAGGTAGGGGCTTATGGCGTCCGATTCAGTGGGGTCGTTGTAATAGTCCGTCAGGCGCGCTCCCACACGAATCGCCCCGGACAACGAGGGTTGGAACTGATGGTCCAAACCGACGTAGCCATAGTGGGAACGACTGTTCCTGGCGTCACTCATGTAGCCTGGTGAGATCGGCTGCCCCGCAGTGTAGGCGGCATCAGAAAACTGATACCCCAAAATCCCGGTAGTATCCGGGAGCAACTGCCACCGGGAGTCGAGATGTACCGCCTGTTCCATTCGGTCAAGCAACCCAGCAGTACCGCCGATGGCGTCGTCGGCGTATCGGTAAAGCGTGTTCTGGTAACCGAACTCAAAGGACAGCAGCGGCGAAAGCCGGCCGTCGAGGGTGAAACTACCGACATTGCGAATGTTGTTGCCGGAAACCCGCGCGTAAGTCGCCCAGGTATTGCCCGCACGCAGAAAATCCGGTTCCTGGCCGATGACGAGGGAATCCTTGAGGCCGACGGCGTAACTCTCGCTGAAGCTGTGGTTTAAAGCGAGGTTGAAGGCGTGCGTCTGGTCGTAATTGTCGCTCGTGTTCTGCGGCTTGTTGTCGTAGTACTTGAAGGTGTAAACGTAATTTGCGCTGAGACTTGAGCCCTCCTCCCAAGGCCAATTCAAAGAAATGGCCGGGGCGACCTCAAAGCCCGTGCTGCCGCGATGAGCACTGCCGAGTTTGGCATTGTCAGCCGCGCTATTGATGTTGTCGTCGTAAAAGCCATCGAAGGTGCCGCTAACACCCCAAGGTCTAGGGTTATCGCCTGACGCACTGGTTGCCGCATGAAGACCAGCAGTGCCAAGGGCGGCCAGACTGACAGAAACAACGATATTTTTCATAATTTACGACGATCGGTTCACCTGCGTACGCAAGACGCCAATATAGACCACATTAAACCACGAGCTTTTTCTACCGAAAAGGCCCACTCTTGTCAAAATATTTTTTCTGGTTTTTGCCATTCCATCCGCAGGCGCGTCCCTACCAACGCCCCCCAACTCCAGCTAAAACACCACGGCCACGCCCACAACATCCTTACGGCACACATAGGTTTGGAAGTTCGACCTACTGACCACTACAACGTTCAAACTTCTTCGCCAGATTTTACGGCGGGAGGTTGAGTTTCTGGCCCGGCTGGAGCCGCCGCGGGTTCAAGCCGGGATTGGCAGCGTAAAGCAGGTCCAATTTGAAGCCGTATTGCCGGGCGATGGAACCTAGGGTTTCGTGCGCCTGGATAACGTGAACGCGAGGGGCCGCCGCTGGCAGCGCGCGCCTCGGATCCATCGGCGTCGAGGCCGGTGTCAAGACTTCGACGGTGCCGGGCGGCCGGGCGACAGGCCCCGCTGAGCCCGTTAGGGGGGCGACCACGCCAGTTCTAAGCGACGGCGTCCCCGAGCCGATCTTCGCCGCGGCTGGAGCCACGGGCCGCACAGCCGGGTTGGTGGCAGGAAACGGGTGTCCCACCAGAACCTCCCTCAATTCCTGGTTCAGCCGCCGGTTATCGTCATTCAACCGCCGGTTCTCCTCGATGAGCTTTTCCAATTCCAGCTGTAGTTTTTCAGTTACCGGGCCGAGTGAGACCGTGCGGGCCAAGTCCTGTTTGCAGGCCAAGATCTGTTGCCGAGCTGATTCGGCTTTGTCGGAATTGGGTCGTAATTTGAGAAATCGCTCGTAGTGATAAATCGCGGCCGCGGCATCGGGCACCTTGCTCTCGAACAGCACCGCCAGTTCCCAGTGCGCCGCCGCTGACCCGCGGTTCACACTCAGTGCTTTCTCGAAGGACTCGATGGCGGCCTGGTAATCCATTTCCCGGACATGGCGCCCCCCCTCAATGAAGTGCGGTTCCCGCTCCTCGTCCGAAAACGGGTTCTGCCCCTCCTGCGGGCACCCGGCGCCAGCCAAAGCCAGCAGCAAGAGCGCCACACCGCGAAAGAGACTTACCATTAACTTCATTTAGCGAGATTAGCCGAACCGGCGGCGAGATTCAATCTCTGGCTGGAGATCGTCGCGATCCACGTTCCAAAGACCTTTGAGCTTCACGTTGGCGGCACCCCGGTCGGCGGCCCCGCAGCAAATGGGTTTTCGGGCTCTGCGGGTGTCTGCGAATGCCGGGGGGCCGACAGGATCCCTGCAGCCAGATAGGCCCACCCGAGGACCAGATGAAGAGCCAGCGCCAAACCGAGGTGGACTAGGTCCATGAGCCCCAGACCATAGACCACAACCGCCAAGGTCATCAGCAGTGCCCCAGGCATGAGGGCAGCTCCCGCGAGCCGCCAACTCCCGCCGAGCGTCAAATCCCGTTTGACCACCCAGGCCGCGAAATAGGCCGGCAGGGAATACACCGACGCCAGCACTCCCCAAAGCAAGAAGAGCCCCACCACCCCCGCGCCGGCTGCCATCCAAAGCAAGATCGGCCTCCAAGCCCCCCAAAGGGGTTGGAGGCCGGCGCGACCAAACGAGCAGGTTAGCGTCCGGGGGTAGGCTACTGAGGTGCAGCCCAACAGTGAAATGAGCACGCAGTTAGTCCGGCCAAACTCCACCTGCACTTGCGCGGGGGATCGCCGGCCTCCTTCGTGGTCCAAATCAACCGACAGCGCCAGGAATTGCCGATCGGCCAACGGGGTTGGGGAGTCTCCGTGCCACTCCAGCAGTCCGAATCGAATCTGTCCCTCCGCAGGCATCCGTTCGAGGGCGTCCGTAACCACCGGAAACCAGGCGGTGTGCAAGAACCAAATCAAGGCGCTGGCGGCGGCTACGGCGAAGGCCAGTTGGATGAGCCACAGACGTCCCGGGGTGGCCTGAGCAAAAGCCGCCACTCCTCGCGGAGTCAAGGGCTCCCACGCCGCAGGCCGCTTTTGAATCAGATCCGTCATTCAAGGAGGAATCCCGAACCTGCCGATCCGCCGTTGGCGAACCGGCGAGCCAACCGGCGGGCGCGGTACCCATAACCCGCCCGTCCGTTTCTATGATTCGGTCCAGCCATGGTTTTGTCAGTTTCCAGGCTCGGCACTCAATCCAGGCTATGGATCGCTTCGCGCAGGCGGCGCCTCGGCCGCGCGGCGATGGTTGACTGCCGGTCACAGGAGAACTTTCGCCCACGGGAGACCGTTATCAAGTCCCCATTTATGCGGTGGTGTCGGGACGGGTTTCGCGAAGGGGCAGGCGGCATACCGGTTGGTCGCGCACTTGCGTTTGCGGGCATTCTCACCCAGACTAATTGGGAGATGCAGGAACTGTTAAAAAAGATTGAAGCGAGCGCCGCCGCGCGGCTGCCGTTGCCACCCGGCCGGCCGGTCGGGCAGGAATTGGTTCGCTACAAGACCTTCCTGAAGATCGAGACGCACCGCCTGAAGTTGTTGCATCGGGCTGGTGGCGGGGGCTTGCTGCTCTGCCAGGCGCGGGCCGCCATTCTGGATGTGCTGCTGCGCCACCTGTGGGATGCTGCTAAAGCCCAAGCTCCCGAGGCGGCGCCGCGCGCCGCCCCTTCCGTCGCCCTGGTGGCGATTGGCGGCTACGGCCGCGGCGAACTGAACCCGCACAGCGACATCGATTTCATGTTCCTGCACCGGCGGCAGGTCGTGGGCAACCAGCCCCGGCCTTACCTGGCGGCCATCATGAACGGTATTCTCTACCCACTGTGGGATTTGGGATTCAAGGTGGGCAATTCGGTGCGCACGGTGGAGGACTGCGTGAAAGTGGCCAACGCTGACATGCAGGCGAAGACGTCGCTGATCGAATCGAGACTGATTGTCGGAGCCCCCGATTTATTCGCCGAGTTTCAGAAGGCGCTCCTCAAGCAGTGTGTCGAGGGGCAGGTCGAGGAATACATCCAGATGCGCATCGAGGATCAGGCCGCCCGCCGCGCGAAATACGGCAACTCGGCGACCATGCAGGAACCGAACCTCAAGAATGGTTGCGGCGGGCTGCGGGACTACCAGAACCTGCTCTGGATGGCGTTTTTCAAACACCGGATCCGCTCGCTCAAGGATCTGGAAACGCGGGAGGTGATTGGCAAGCCCGAGCGCAAGCAACTTGAAGCCGCCTACGACTTCTTGCTCCGAGCCCGCACCGAGATGCACTATCATTCCAACCGGGCCACCGAAGTGCTGGGCAAGAACTTGCAACCCGCGGTCGCCCACAACCTCGGTTACCGCGAGCGCTCGCC
>Ga0364881_10537_pt1 | contig 18199 bp, 13 predicted proteins | sample ExccelJu500001D4_5_FD_206923 | JGI IMG/M metagenome (GOLD analysis project Ga0364881, IMG submission 206923) | Enriched cells from Trout Bog Lake Hypolimnion, Wisconsin, USA - BchlTB.July30.5000.01.D4 | ecosystem: Environmental > Aquatic > Freshwater > Lake > Hypolimnion/Profundal zone | place...
TATGAGCGCATGGAAGCCGCTTGTGAAGAGGCCCGCGCAGCGGGGTATCTCGGCAAAGGGATACTGGGTAGTGATCTGGATTTTGAGCTCCATAACCACTTGGGATTCGGTGCCTATGTCTGCGGCGAAGAAACTGCCCTGCTGGAATCCCTTGAAGGCAAAAAAGGCCAGCCGCGCTTTAAGCCTCCTTTCCCCGCCACCTATGGGCTGTATGGCAAGCCGACTACGATTAACAATACAGAAACTCTTGCCAGCATTCCTTATATTATTCGTGAAGGCGGCTTGAAATTTCTGGAATTGGGCAAGCCGAACAGCGGCGGCACCAAGTTGTTCTCAGTTTCGGGTCATGTGAATAATCCGGGTAATTTTGAACTTCCCATGGGTACGCCGTTTAAAAAGTTATTGGAGTTGGCCGGGGGAGTTCGTCATGGGCACCAATTAAAGGCAGTGATTCCGGGTGGTTCGTCCATGCCGGTATTGCCGGGTGAAATCATGATGGAATTGAATATGGATTTTGATTCAATTCAAAAGGCCGGGTCTGCTCTGGGAAGTGGCGCAGTCATCGTCATGGATGACACAGTTTGCATGGTTAAAGCACTGGAGCGGCTCTCTTATTTTTATCACGAGGAGTCTTGTGGACAATGCACGCCCTGCCGCGAAGGTACTGGCTGGCTATACCGCATTGTTCATCGCATCGAGCATGGACAAGGTCGTACGGAAGATCTGGATTTGTTGCTATCACTGTGTGACAACATCGCCGGACGAACCATTTGTGCGCTGGGTGAAGCTGCTGCCTGGCCAGTGCAGGGCATGCTCAAACATTATCGTAAAGAGTTCGAATATCACATCGAACACAAACGTTGTCTGGTTCAGGGCAGAAGCGCATGATTAACATTGAAATTGACGGTAAGCGCGTCGAAGCTGAAAACGGTAGTACCGTGATTGAGGCCGCTCGCCATGTGGGCATTTATATTCCTCATTTTTGCTATCACAAAAAATTATCCATAGCAGCGAACTGCCGCATGTGTTTAGTGCAAGTTGAGAAGGTGCCCAAGCCGGTTCCTGCTTGCGCCACAGCAGTAACAGAAGGTATGAAGATTCACACCGCATCTGACTCGGCTGTGAAAGCGCAAAAAGGCGTAATGGAATTTCTGCTGATCAATCACCCGCTCGATTGCCCAATTTGCGATCAGGGTGGTGAATGCGAATTACAGGATCAGGCCGTCGGGTATGGCGCGAGTGCGTCCCGCTATCACGAAGAAAAGCGCATTGTGGTTCATAAGGACATTGGCCCGCTGGTTTCTGCTGAAGAAATGAGTCGCTGTATAAATTGTACTCGTTGTGTGCGGTTCGGTCAGGAAATAGCTGGTCAAATGGAACTGGGGCAAGCCTATCGCAGCGAATTCGCCGAGATCATGACATTTGTAGATAGCACAGTGAATTCAGAGCTATCCGGAAATATGATTGACTTGTGTCCGGTGGGGGCGTTGACAAGCAAGCCGTTCCGTTACACAGCACGCAATTGGGAATTGTCTCGCCGGAAGTCGGTCAGTCCTCATGATGGTTTGGGTGCGGGGCTCGCCGTACAAGTTAAAAATAATCGCGTCATGCGTGTGCTGCCGATTGAAAATGAAGAGATTAACGAGTGTTGGTTGTCTGACAAAGACCGCTTCAGTTATGAAGGCTTAAACTCTCATGACCGTTTGACCACGCCAATGATCAAGCAGAACGGCAAATGGCACGAAGTTGAATGGCAGGCCGCTCTGGAATATGTGGCTAACGGTTTACGTCAGATTGCAAGTGGTGCAGGTGCCGAGCAAATTGGTGCATTGGCAACGCCGCATTCCACACTGGAAGAGCTTTACCTGTTGCAAAAACTGCTGCGCGGGCTGGGTAGTCATAACATTGATTTCCGCTTGCGGCAGTCCGATTTTTCTGCGGATGAAAAGCAGGCCGGCGCTCCCTGGCTTGGTATGTCAATCGCCGATATCAGTCAGGCAGACCGCCTGCTGGTAGTGGGAAGCTTCCTGCGCAAGGATCATCCGCTGTTGGCTCAGCGTATTCGTCAAGTAGTTAAAAAGGGTGCACAGGTCAGTATTGTTCATTCAGTTGATGATGACTTGCTTTTAAACGTAGCGAATAAAGCTATTGTCGCACCGGATTTTCTGGTCAATCAATTGGCGCAAATTCTCAAAGCGCTCGCTATTGAAAAACAGGTTGCGGTGGTTTCGTCCCTGCAAGGGGTCGAAGTTGGAAGCGTGGCGACCAGCATTGCCAAGAGTCTGGCTGAAGGCAAAAATGTTGCTATACTGCTGGGTAATTTTGCACAACAACATCCTCAGGCTTCCCAGTTGCAGCTTTTGGCTCAATACATTGCAGAGCTATCAATCGGGGAATTTGGCTTCCTTGGGGAGGCTGCGAATAGTGTCGGCGGTTACTTGGCCGAAGCACTTCCCGGTGCAAGCGGTTTGAACGCCAGTGCTATGCTCGCCTCACCTCGCAAGGCCTATGTGCTGCTGAATACTGAACCGGAACTGGATTGTGCCAATCCGCAGCAAGCACTGTCTGCAATGAATTCTGCTGATCTGGTCGTGGCTTTGAGTGCCTATAAACATCAAGCCCTGGATTATGCTGATGTGTTGTTGCCGATTACACCGTTTTCTGAAACCTCGGGTACGTTTGTCAATACCGAAGGTCGAGTTCAAAGTTTTAAGGGAACCGTGAAGGCGCTTGGTGAATCGCGCCCGGCCTGGAAAGTGTTACGTGTTTTAGGCAATTTGCTCAGTATTCCCGGTTTTGCGCATGACAGTAGCGAAGAGGTGCGCGATGAGGTTTTGGGTGGTATTGAAGTTTCCACAAAATTAAATAACATACTGCATGGACTTGACTTGCATATCGAATCGCATGCAGTGAACGGCTTGCAGCGTGTAGCTGAAGTGCCAATTTATGCGGCTGATGCTGTCGTGCGCCGTTCAGTTGCACTACAACTGACTCGCGATGCGGCTGCACCGGTGCTGACGATGCACAGCGAAGAAATTGCCAAGCTTGGAGCGCAAGCCGGAGCGACGGTCAAAGTGAAGCAGGGGCAGGGAAGTGTGCTTATAGGTTTGGCGGCTGATGACACATTGCCGAGAGGGGTGGCGCGCGTAGCTGCCGGTCATGCAGCTACGGCCGCATTGGGCGCGATGTTTGGAACGATCATTGTGGAGCGCGTATGATAGAGCTACTGCAAACTATCGAAACGACCGGGCAAAACCTGCTTGGTGTAGTCTGGATGCCTCTGTGGACGTTGGTCAAGATTGTCGCCATCGTGGTGCCACTGATGCTGGGGGTTGCTTATCTGACCTTGGCTGAACGCAAAGTCATTGGTTACATGCAGGTTCGTATCGGCCCCAATCGTGTCGGCCCTTACGGTTTGTTGCAGCCGATCGCGGATGGCGTCAAGCTGTTTTTCAAAGAAATCATTATTCCTTCAGGCTCAAACCAATATCTGTTCGTCATTGCGCCGATCCTTTCACTCATGCCTGCTTTGGCAGCATGGGCGGTGGTACCGTTCGGAGACGGTATGGAAGTTGCAAATTTAAACGCAGGGCTGCTGTATTTACTTTCGATGACCTCTCTCGGAGTTTATGGAGTGATTATTGCCGGATGGGCTTCCAATTCAAAATATGCATTCCTGGGAGCCATGCGTTCTGCTGCGCAGATCGTTTCTTATGAAATCGCCATGGGATTCGCCTTGGTGTGCGTATTGATGGCTTCGCAGAGCATGAACCTCGGGGATATTGTGAGAGGCCAGCAAAGCAATGCTGGATTGTTTGGCTGGTATTTCATTCCCCTGTTTCCCATGTTTGTGGTCTACTTTATTGCGGGTGTTGCCGAAACTAACCGTGCTCCTTTCGATGTGGCTGAAGGGGAATCTGAAATTGTCGCGGGCTTCCATGTGGAATATTCAGGAATGGCATTTGCATTGTTTTTCCTCGCAGAATACGCAAATATGATTCTGATCGCTGTACTCACCTCGATCATGTTTCTGGGTGGATGGCTTCCTCCTTTCAATTTTGCGCCCTTCACTTGGGTTCCGGGAATCGTTTGGCTCCTCGGTAAGATGGCCGTGATGTTGTTCTTGTTTCTGTGGTTCAGAGCTACCTTTCCGCGCTATCGTTATGACCAGTTGATGCGCTTGGGCTGGAAAGTATTTATTCCACTCACCTTGATCTGGGTGGTAGTGGTGGGCGCCTGGATGCAAACCCCGTTATGGCTGTGGTAAGGATAATGGAAAAAATAACCCGATTTCTAAAAAGTCTCATGCTGCTTGAATTGCTCAAGGGCATGACTGTGACTGGGCGCTACTTTTTTGCTCGCAAAATTACCGTGCAATTCCCGGAAGAAAAAACACCTCAAAGTTATCGTTTCCGGGGTTTGCACGCGCAGCGTCGATATGCTACAGGCGAAGAACGTTGCATTGGTTGTAAATTATGCGAGGCAGTATGCCCGGCACTCGCTATCAATATAGAAGTTGCCGAGCGTGCGGATGGTACGCGTCGAACAACTCGATATGACATCGATCTGACCAAGTGCATATTTTGCGGCTTTTGCGAAGAATCATGTCCGGTCGACGCCATTGTGGAAACTCGCATACTGGAGTACCACGGCGAAAAACGCGGAGACTTGTATTACACAAAGTCGATGTTACTTGCAGTGGGCGACAAGTACGAAGCTGAGATCGCAAAAGATCGCGCATCAGACGCAAAATACAGATAAAGGATTTTAGGATCTAAAGGGCTTTAAATGATGAGTTTTGATACATTGGTCTTTTACCTGTTTGCCGCGCTTACCGTATTTGCGGCATTGCGTGTGATTACAGCGCGCAATCCGGTGCATGCTGCACTGTTTTTGGTGTTGGCATTTTGCAGCATGGCGGGAATATGGATGCTTCTGGAAGCAGAATTCTTGGCGATCACCCTGGTGCTTGTGTATGTGGGGGCGGTTATGGTGCTGTTCCTGTTCGTGGTGATGATGCTGGATGTCGATCTGGTGCAATTGCGGGAAGGTTTCTGGCGCTGGTTTCCGTTTGGCGTTTTATTGGCAACCGGAATGGTAATCGAAATGGTTTGGGTCTTGGGTAGTCGCAGGACTGAAGAAACTTCCGGTGCGGTTCAACATGCAGCGAACTACAGTAATGTAAAAGAACTGGGTCGCCTGATCTATACCGATTATGTCTATCCGTTTGAACTGGCTGCTGTGCTGCTATTGATAGCCATTGTTGCTGCCATTGCGCTCACCTTACGCAAACGCAAAGATAGCAAGTCGCAAAATGTGGCAGATCAGGTTGCAGTTAAACGTGCGGATCGGGTGCGAGTATTACAGGTGCCATCCGAGGCTAAAGTTGGCGTTGCCAAAACTGAATGAAGGAAACGAGCATGTTGAATTTGAGCCTGTCACATTACCTGATACTTGGAGCCTTGCTGTTTGCAATAAGCGTGGTGGGTATTTTTCTGAACCGCAAGAATGTGATCGTGTTGCTAATGGCAATTGAACTGATGTTGCTGGCTGTGAATACCAACTTCATCGCTTTTTCGCATTACCTCAATGACACCGCAGGGCAAGTATTCGTTTTCTTTATTCTTACTGTGGCTGCAGCTGAGGCAGCTATTGGCTTGGCAATTTTGATAGTACTGTTCCGAAATCTGCGCACGATCAACGTGGATGATATTGGCAGCCTGAAAGGTTAACAATGGGTAAGATGCAAAATCTTTATTTGCTGGTTCCTCTGGCACCTTTGCTGGGGTCTCTTGCCGCCGGTTTATTTGGCAAAGTTCTGGGTAGAACATGGTCACATCGCATTACCATAGGAATGGTAGGTGTATCTTTCTTTGCTTCACTGGCAATCTTTCAGGATGTTCTCGCCGGACATTTATTTAATGGCCCGGTCTATCAATGGTTAACTACGGGCGGAGTCAGTTTCGAAGTGGGATTTTTGATTGACCGTCTCACAGTTTTGATGATGCTGGTAGTGACTTTTGTTTCACTGATGGTGCACGTTTACACAATCGGTTATATGGAAGAAGACGCGGGTTATCAACGTTTCTTCAGTTACATTTCGTTGTTTACCTTCTCCATGTTAATGCTGGTGATGGCGAATAACTTCATGCAATTGTTTTTTGGTTGGGAAGCGGTCGGGTTGGTGTCATATTTACTGATTGGCTTCTGGTATACGCGTGATACCGCGATTTATGCCAACCTAAAGGCTTTTCTGGTCAATCGGGTTGGCGATCTTGGTTTCTTGTTGGGAATTGGGCTCGTGTTAATGGTGTTTGGCACTCTGGATTATTCAGCTGTTTTTGCCAATGCTGCCAACCACGCTAACGACATTGCTCCTATCCCGGGTGTGTCATGGAACATGATGACCGCAATCTGTATCCTGCTGTTCATAGGGGCAATGGGTAAGTCAGCTCAATTTCCTTTGCATGTCTGGCTACCTGATTCGATGGAAGGCCCAACACCCATCTCTGCATTGATTCACGCGGCTACGATGGTGACGGCGGGTATTTTTATGGTTGCGCGCATGTCGCCCCTGTTTGAACTGTCGGATACAGCGCTTTCATTCGTGATGGTAATCGGTGCGATCACTGCACTGTTCATGGGATTCCTCGGCATCATTCAAAACGATATCAAACGGGTCGTCGCGTATTCCACACTGTCACAGCTTGGTTATATGACGACCGCGCTTGGTGCTTCAGCATACTCTGCAGCAATTTTCCATCTGATGACCCATGCATTTTTCAAGGCGCTGCTGTTCCTTGCCGCAGGAAGTGTAATCATGGCGATGCATCATGATCAGGATATCCGAAATATGGGTGGCTTGCGCAAATATATGCCCATTACCTGGATCACTTTTCTGATTGGTTCGCTTGCCTTGATCGGAACTCCCTTTCTGTCAGGATTCTATTCAAAAGATAGCATCATTGAAGCCGTGCAGGCCTCTAATTTGCCAGTCTCGGGATTGGTCTACGTTGCTTTGATATTGGGCGTTTTCGTCACCGCATTCTATTCATTTCGCTTGTACTTCCTGGTGTTCCATGGCGAGGAGCGCTTCGGTAAGCCTCACCACGCGGAGCATGTAGGCGATCATGAGGATGAAGAAGTGGCGGCGGATCACCATCATGGTTTGGCTCCCGGCCAAAAACCACATGAAACACCCTGGGTGGTATGGCTCCCCCTAGTATTGCTGGCAATCCCCTCGGTATTTATTGGTTTCTTGACAATAGAACCGATATTGTTTGGCAGTTATTTCAAGGACGCGATTTATATTAGCCAGGCGCACACCGGTATGGCAGAACTGGCTGAAGAGTTTCATGGTCCCTTGATTAAAGTGCTGAAAGGTTTTATAGAACTGCCCTTTTGGCTAGCGTTGGCAGGTGTCGGATCGGCATGGTTTTTCTACATGAAGCGGCCTGATATTCCTGCCGCGATTAAACAAAAATTCAGTGGGATTTATACCTTGCTGGACAATAAGTATTACTTTGATCAATTCAATGACTGGTTTTTTGCCGGGGGTGCGCGGGGAGCGAGTGGCTTCTTGTGGAAATTTGGCGATATAAAAATGATTGACGGCTTGATGGTGAATGGTACTGCCCGGTTGGTGGGGGCACTTTCAGGTGTTGTGCGGCGCTTTCAAACCGGCTACGTCTATCATTATGCGTTTTCAATGATTGTCGGTGTATTCGTGTTGATGTCGATACGCACCTGGTTTGAATAACGAAGGAATAAGCATGATTTTTGGGTTACCCGTGTTATCTGTAGTTGTCTGGCTACCGATCTTGTTCGGTGTACTGGTATTGGCTACCGGTAATGATCGCAATGCCCAGACGGCACGTGTTATTGCGCTTGCCGGGGCAATACTTGGTTTTCTGGTTGCGATTCCTCTCTACACTGGTTTTGACCGTTCGACCAGCGTCATGCAGTTTAGTGAGTTCCATCCCTGGATTGCGCGCTTTAATGTCCATTATCATCTTGGCGTGGACGGCATCTCTGTACTGTTTGTCCTTTTGAATAGTTTCTTTACACCACTGGTCGTCATTGCCGGCTGGAAAGTTATTCAAAAACGTGTGGCACAGTATATGGCCGCATTTTTGATTATGTCCGGCTTGGTGAACGGTGTGTTTGTATCTCTGGATGCGTTATTGTTTTACGTATTCTGGGAAGCCATGCTGATACCGATGTTTATTATTATCGGAGTATGGGGCGGGGCTAACCGTGTGTATGCCGCAGTGAAATTTTTCTTGTATACCCTGCTGGGATCACTGTTGATGCTGGTTGCCCTGCTGTATCTTTATCTACAGTCTGGGGGGAGCTTCGAGATTCTCGATTACCAGCAGATGGCGATACCGATGACAGCACAAATACTTGTTTTCCTGGCTTTCTTCATGGCATTTTCGGTCAAGGTGCCGATGTTCCCCGTGCATACCTGGTTGCCGGATGCGCACGTGGAAGCCCCCACCGGTGGCTCGGTCATTTTGGCCGCTATCATGCTGAAAGTCGGAGCGTACGGGTTTATTCGTTTTTCTATGCCCATTGCACCCGATGCCAGTCACAAATTGGCAGGAGTGATGATCGCCTTGTCACTGATCGCGGTTGTTTATATTGGCCTGGTCGCATTAACTCAGACCGACATGAAGAAACTGGTTGCGTATTCCTCGATATCGCACATGGGTTTCGTGACGCTGGGATTTTTCATATTCAACACCTATGGCGTGGAAGGCGCACTCATGCAGATGATCTCGCATGGTTTCGTCTCCGGAGCATTGTTCTTGTGCATAGGCGTGCTGTATGACCGGATGCATTCACGCAATATTGCGGATTACGGCGGGGTAGCTAACACGATGCCTATATTTGCAGCCTTCTTCATGTTATTCGCAATGGCCAATAGCGGTTTGCCGGGAACGAGCGGTTTTGTCGGGGAATTCATGGTTATTATGGGGGCGGTCAAGGCCAACTTCTGGTACGCCTTGCTTGCCGCTTCGACTTTGATTTTTGGCGCGGCCTATACTCTGTGGATGTATAAAAGGGTGATCTTCGGTGCGGTAGCCAACTCTCATGTCGCTGAACTGACCGATATCACCTCACGTGAAAAACTTGTTTTCGCCATATTGGCGTTGACCGTACTGGGCATGGGGCTGTATCCGTTACCCTTCGTAGAGATTATGCATGTGTCGGTAAGCGACCTGCTGGTGCATCTCGCACGCTCCAAACTATAAGCTGACGTTAATTGAGGAAGCCATGAATTTTTTGTCAATCCTGGTACCCGCCTACGCAGAGATCTTTCTGCTGGTCATGGTGAGCGTAATTCTGATAGCGGATCTGTTTATCACCGATCCAAGTAAAACGCTTACCTACCTGTTGGTGCAGGTGACGCTGCTCGGTTGCGCACTGATCACTGTATCTACTCACCAGCCAGGTGTGGTGCATCTCTTTCACAATATGTTTGTCGATGATTTGATGTCGGATGTGCTTAAACTACTTAGCTATCTGGCGGTCTCCATGATGCTTGTTTACTCGCGCAATTATTTGCTGGTACGCGGCCTGTTTAGTGGCGAGTTCATGGTGTTGGCCCTGTTTGCGCTGCTGGGCATGATGGTCATGATTTCTGCCAGTCACTTCATTAGTCTTTACATGGGACTGGAGCTTTTGTCGCTTAGTTTGTATGCCATGGTTGCGCTACAACGTGATTCTGCTATTGCTACCGAGGCAGCAATGAAATATTTCATTCTGGGCGCGCTCGCGTCCGGTTTGCTGCTGTACGGAATGTCGATGTTGTATGGTGCTACAGGTTCTCTTGATGTGAATATTGTTTCAGATGCCATTCGACATGGCGTGCCGAACAAACAATTGCTGACCTTTGGTCTGGTGTTTATTGTGGCTGGATTGGCTTTTAAACTCGGTGCTGTGCCATTCCATATGTGGGTTCCGGATGTCTATCACGGCGCCCCCACTGCAATGACCATGTTGATCGGTACTGCCCCGAAGCTGGCAGCATTTGCCTTTGTAATGAGACTTCTGATAGAAGCCTTGCAGCCCCTGATGGTAGACTGGTCATCTATGCTGATCATTCTCTCTGTGCTGTCCATGGCGCTCGGAAATATTAGTGCGATTGCTCAAACCAATTTGAAACGCATGCTGGCCTACTCGACCATTGCCCACATGGGGTTCATGCTGCTTGGCGTGTTAAGCGGTGACATAGACGGCTATAGTGCAGCCATGTTCTACACAGTGGTTTATGTGCTGATGAGCTTGGGCGGTTTCGGCATGATCATGTTACTGTCCCGCGAAGGATTTGAGGCAGACAAAATTGAAGATTTTAAAGGTCTCAATCAAAGAAGTCCCTGGCTTGCCTTTGTCATGTTATTACTGATGTTCTCGATGGCAGGCGTACCTCCCACAGTCGGCTTCTATGCCAAATTCTCGGTACTCAGTGCTGCGGTTAACAGTGGACACATTCCTGTGGTCGTGATGGCAGTATTGTTCTCGCTGATCGGCGCCTTCTACTATTTGCGTATCGTTAAGTTGATGTATTTCGATACGCCAGAAAGTCATTTCCCCATATCCTTGCGGTCGGATAGTAGTATCCTGATTTCGTTTAACGGCTTGGCAGTGTTATTGCTGGGAATCTTGCCAAGCAACTTAATGACGGTTTGCGCGGTTTCAGTCCAACAGTCGCTGTTATTGCATTAGCCCTGTAGTCACCCAATAAAAATCCCGCTGAAAGCGGGATTTTTATTGGGGTTTGTAATCTTTACATAAATCAGCGTTGCCGGCCTTCGAGTTCTTCCCAGCGTGCGATCAATAGTAATAATTCTTCTTCAATGAGCGCATTGCGCATCTGCAATTGTTTAGCATGGGATGGGTTGTCGCGATAAAGGTTAGCGACGCTGAGCGCTGTACTGATTTCTTCCTGCTCACGCTCCAATGTCGAGATGCGTTGCGGGATGTCTTCCAGTTCACGTTGTTCCTTGAAACTTAGTTTGCTTGAGGACTTGGTTTTAGGAGCGGCGACAGAAGCAACTTGTTTGGCGGGAGTTTCACTTTTCGGTACTTGTTGGGTGGCTGCAAACTTTTTAACGCGCACCCAGTCTTCGTATCCTCCCACGTATTCCATCAATTTGCCATCCCCTTCGAAAGCGATCACCTGGGTGACTACATTATCGAGAAAGGCACGGTCATGACTGACCAGGAATAACGTACCATCATACTGAGCGAGCAAGTCTTCCAGAAGTTCCAGAGTTTCAATATCCAGATCATTGGTTGGTTCGTCTAACACCAGCACATTGGCGGGGCGGGTGAACAGGCGTGCCAGTAACAAACGGTTACGTTCTCCGCCGGATAAACTTTTTACCGGGGAGCGCGCGCGTTCAGGAGCAAACAGAAAGTCTCCAAGATAACTGATAACATGCTTTTTGGCTCCGCCAATATCAACAAAGTCCGATCCCTGACTTATTGTGTCGGCAAGAGTAGCCTCCTCATTAAGTTGTGCACGCAATTGATCGAAATAGGCAACACTGAGTTTTGTGCCGAGCTTGACTTCGCCGCTGTCTGGTTGCATTTCTCCCAGAATGATTTTCAGAAGGGTGCTCTTGCCCGCGCCATTGGGCCCCAGCAGACCGATTTTGTCACCGCGCTGGATGCGACAGGAAAAATTGCTGATCACCTTGCGATCGCCGAATTGTTTGCTCACATTTGTCAGTTCTGCAACCAGCTTTCCAGAACGGTCACCGGCTTCAATATTCATCTCGACTTTGCCGACCTGATCGCGTCTCGCAGCACGGTCACGCCGCAATTGTTCGAGACGCCTGACTCGTCCTTCGTTACGCACGCCACGTGCCTTGATTCCCTGACGGATCCAGACCTCTTCCTGTGCCAGCACTTTGTCAAATTTGGCGTTGTGGACGGCTTCATCAGCCAGCATTTGTTCTTTGGTGCGCAGGTAGGCAGCAAAATTACCCGGAAAACTAGCCAGATTTCCTCGGTCCAGTTCGACAATTCGCGTGGTGACGTTATCCAGAAAGCGCCGGTCATGGGTGACAAATAGCACGCTGCCATGAAAATTATTGAGCAGGCCTTCCAGCCATTCGATTGAAGCAAAATCGAGATGGTTGGTGGGTTCGTCCAGAATCAATACATCCGGTTCGGCTACAAGGGCCTGAGCCAGAGCCACGCGCTTGCGCACTCCACCGGATAAATCGCCCACGCGGCTTTCTGCATTTAATTCCAGTCGCTGAATGGCTGTCTCAATGCGCGCTTGTACAGCCCATCCGTTTTGAGCTTCCAGTTTGGTTTGAAGGGGTTGCATTGCTTCCAACAGGGTGTCGTAATCTGCGTCCGGCTCGGCTAGCTGATGTGATAAATGATGGTAGTCAGTGATGATCTGATGCAAATCTCCCAGCCCGCGTGCCACCTCGTCAAAAACGCTGGAATCGGCATTGAGCGCGGGTTCCTGGCTCACGTAACAAATACGTACACCGGGTGCGCGCCAGACAATTCCGTCATCCAGTGCAGCTTGTGCAGCCAGCACCTTCAGCATGCTCGATTTACCGCCTCCGTTGCGGCCGATCAGGCCGACGCGCTCCCCTTCATCCAGCTGAAAATCCACATGGTCGAGTAATGCAACATGGCCGTATGCTAGTGCGGCCTTATCAAGCGTTATATAGGGCATCTGTATTCTTTAAAAATGAGAACTGTTGATAGACCCTGAAAGTGCAGCCTATATCACAAAGTGGAATTATACCTTGCCTGTCAAGTGCCTCATGTCTTCAATAATTTCTTTGGAGTGTCGCGAGGTTTCTACTTTGTCGTATACCTTGTTAACCTTGCCCTGCGGGTCAATCAGGAAAGTGTACCGGCGAGCCACTTTCAATAAAATCAAATTCAGCAATACACCATAACTTTGCGCGACCTCAGTGGTTTTATCTGCAAGCAGGGGAAACGGTAAATGGTATTTACGGGCGAATTCAGCATGGCTGTTGCTGTCATCCACGCTGATTCCCACTACCTGTGCACCCAGCTCGGTTAACTCATGCAAGTCATCACGGAAAGCGCAAGCCTCCAGGGTGCATCCCGGAGTGTCATCCTTGGGGTAGAAATACAATACCAGCCATTTCCCCGAATACTCTTTCAAGGTATGACTCTGTCCATTTTGGTCGGGAAGATTGAAATCCGGGGCGTGATCTCCGGCTTTGGGGATCTCTCCAGCGAAGGCCATTCTTCCTGATAGCAAAGCAAAGGTAAGCAGCAAGCCTACCAATATTATCCATTTCATATCTGGTTCCTTGGTTAATGAAAATAGTAGACTATAGTGTGGGGTGTTTTTGTAATGTAAAAAGGCGTAAGATGCACCGGTTAAACATCATCACGGAGGTTCAACGCTATGGCGAAAAAGAACGCATTTTACGCACAATCGGGAGGCGTAACTGCCGTAATTAATGCCTCTGCCTGCGGTGTAATTGAAACCGCCCGCCAACACAAAGACAAAATCGGAAAGGTTTATGCGGGCCGTAATGGCATCATTGGAGCACTTACCGAAGATTTGATAGATACCAGCAAAGAAAGTTCAAAATCCATCGCCGCGCTACGTCACACCCCCTCTGGAGCTTTCGGCTCCTGCCGCTTTAAACTTAAAGGTCTGGAAGAAAATCGTTTGCAGTATGAGCGACTGATTGAAGTTTTCAAGGCGCATAATATTGGCTATTTCTTTTACAATGGTGGTGGCGACTCCGCAGATACCTGCCTGAAAGTTTCGCAGCTTTCTGAAAAGTTGGGTTATCCGCTCCAGGCGATTCATGTTCCGAAAACCGTCGATAAAGATTTGCCTATCACCGACTGCTGCCCGGGTTTTGGCTCGGTGGCCAAGTATGTTGCTGTGTCGGTACGTGAAGCCAGCTTTGATGTGGCTTCAATGGCAAAGACGTCTACCAAGGTATTCGTGGTCGAAGTGATGGGCAGGCATGCCGGGTGGATCGCCGCCGCAGGCGGTCTGGCTTCGGACGAAAACTGTGAACTCCCGATTGTCATTCTGTTTCCGGAAATTGCATTTGATCAGAAAAAATTTATTGCCAAGGTCGATTCCATGGTGAAGAAGCACGGCTATTGTTCGGTAGTGGTTTCTGAAGGGGTGCAAGGTGCCGATGGAAAATTTCTCTCGGATCAAGGTCTGCGCGATGCGTTCGGGCATGCGCAACTTGGAGGGGCTGCACCTGTTATTGCCAACATGATCAAGGAAGCACTGGGTTACAAATTTCACTGGGCGGTAGCGGATTATCTGCAACGTGCTGCACGTCATATCGCCTCCAAGACGGATGTCGATCAAGCGTATGCACTAGGTAAGGCAGCGGTAGAGTTGGCCCTAAAGGGGGAAAATGCCGTAATGCCATCGATCACACGACTTTCCGATAAACCTTACAAATGGAAGATCGGGATTGCCCAACTCAAGAACGTTGCGAATGTAGAAAAAATGATGCCACGAAACTTCATCACCAAGGATGGTTTTGGCATCACTGAAAAATGCCGTGCCTATCTTGCTCCGCTGATCAGGGGGGAAGATTATCCACCTTACAAGGAAGGTTTGCCGCAATATGTACAGTTAAAAAATGTGGGTGTAACAAAGAAGTTGGGAGAGTTCAAAGTCTGATGTTAATTAGCGTTTCATAACCAAGGATAATCAAGGAGAAAAATTATGTCAGGTGGTTTGGGATTTTCGTTGTTATGTGCAGTTGCTGCACTTTTGTACGGAGGGGTTTCGATCAAATGGATTTTGGCCAAGTCAACCGGCAGTTCCAAAATGCAGGAAATTGCCGCTGCGGTTCAAGAAGGTGCTTCTGCCTACCTTAATCGACAATACACCACCATCGCTATGGTTGGAGCAGTTTTATTCGTTGTCATCCTCGTTGCCCTGGGCTGGCAAACAGCCATCGGTTTCGCAATAGGCGCGGTACTCTCCGGTGCAGCAGGTTTCATCGGCATGTATGTGTCGGTACGCGCGAATGTACGCACAGCGGAAGCGGCCAAGGAAAGTCTGAATGCAGCATTGAACGTTTCCTTCAAGGGCGGTGCCATCACCGGCCTGTTGGTCGTTGGTTTGGGGCTGCTGGGCGTGGCGGGTTACTATTTGTTTCTCGCCTCCACGGCTGCCGCTGGAGCCAGTATCACCAAAGTCATCGAACCCTTGGTTGGTCTGGCCTTTGGTGGTTCACTCATCTCCATATTCGCCCGTCTTGGCGGCGGTATTTTCACTAAGGGTGCGGATGTAGGAGCCGATCTGGTTGGCAAGGTCGAAGCAGGTATCCCCGAGGACGATCCGCGCAATCCTGCGGTCATTGCCGATAACGTGGGCGACAATGTAGGTGATTGTGCCGGGATGGCGGCAGACCTGTTCGAAACCTACGCGGTAACGATCATCGCCACCATGCTGCTGGGCGGACTTTTGATTACCAATGGCGGTACGAACGCAGTGATATATCCGCTGGTGCTGGGCGGTTTCTCCATCATCGCCTCCATCATTGGTACCTTCTTCGTCAATGCACGCGAAGGCGGCAAGATCATGAATGCCCTGTATCGCGGCTTGGCAGTCTCGGCCGTACTCGCGCTGGTCGCTTTTTACCCGATTACCACCATGATGCTGGGTGATGGCGTAATGATTGATGGACAAATGGTTACGTCGCTGCATCTGTACTTCGCTACCATCATTGGCCTGGTTCTGACCGCAGCCATGGTTTGGATAACCGAGTACTACACCGCAACCGAATTCAGCCCGGTGCGCCACATTGCCGAAGCTTCCACCACCGGCCACGGCACTAACATCATTGCCGGTCTGGGCGTATCCATGAAATCAACTGCCGCGCCGGTGATTGCGGTGTGTCTGGCCATTTACGGTGCTTATGCCCTGGGTGGTCTTTACGGCATTGCCATCGCGGCAACTTCGATGCTGTCGATGGCAGGCATCATTGTGGCACTGGATGCTTACGGCCCGATCACCGACAACGCAGGCGGCATCGCGCAAATGGCCGGTTTGCCAGAAGACGTGCGGGTCATCACCGATGCGCTGGACGCGGTAGGCAACACCACCAAAGCTGTCACCAAAGGCTATGCCATCGGTTCCGCCGGGCTGGCTTCTCTGGTACTGTTTGCCGACTACACCCATGCTTTGAGTGACCACTTGGGCCATGCGACCATGTTCGATCTGTCTAACCACATGGTTATTATCGGGCTATTCATAGGCGGCATGGTGCCCTATCTGTTTGCCGCAATGGGCATGGAGGCGGTTGGTCGCGCCGCCGGTACCGTGGTAATCGAAGTGCGCCGTCAATTCAAGGAAATCAAAGGCATCATGGAAGGCACCGGCAAGCCGGAATACGGCACCTGCGTGGATATGCTGACCAAGGCCGCGATCAAGGAAATGATCGTCCCTTCGCTACTCCCGATTGCAGTACCCGTGATCGTCGGACTGACTCTTGGCGCTCAGGCACTGGGCGGCGTTTTGGTTGGTACAATCATTACCGGCATCTTCGTGGCGATTTCCATGACCACCGGTGGTGGTGCGTGGGATAACGCGAAGAAGTATATCGAAGAAGGTAACTTCGGTGGTAAAGGATCTGAAGCTCACAAGGCTGCAGTCACCGGTGATACAGTGGGCGACCCCTACAAGGACACTGCAGGTCCCGCAGTGAACCCTCTAATCAAGATCATCAACATTGTTGCATTGATGATCGTTCCACTGCTTTAAGCAAAAGCTTGGTATTCAATTTGTCCCCTCCAGCGTGAGGGGGCAATTTTGGTTTGTTCTGTTTCAAGCAATCACACTATCTCCCTAGTAGAACGTTTCATTAAAACAATTACAGATTGATATATAATTGCCATGGTTCATATGCAACTCTTAATGGGGGTGATCATGGCGGGCAAGACGAAACGTTCTGCACTGTTGCTGACGGAGGATCAAAAGACTATGTTGACGGAGCTATCCAGGTCAAGAACTGCACCAGCACGCGAGATTGAACGTGCCAAAGTGCTGATTGGCTATGCGGAAGGCATTTCGATTTCCGGGTTGCAACGTCAGATTGGTGTTGGTCGCCCGATGATCTATAAGTGTATTGACAAGGCGTTGGCAGCGGGCGTGCAAATGGGATTGAAGGATGCCTACCACCGCCCATATGAACCGGAGATTAGCGATGAAGCCCGTGCTTGGGTAGTAGGCATTGCCTGCACCAAACCTAAGGATAATGGTTTGGCTTCGGAGTTGTGGTCGATCTCTGGCTTGGCGCACTTCGTATCCGAACGCGCAGAGTCGGCAGGCTTTCCCCGTCTGGCGCACGCCGGCAAGAGCACCGTATGGCGCATTCTCGACGAGAATGAGATCAAGCCCCATAAGATACGCTACTACTTGGAAAAACGTGATCCGGACTTTGACCGCAAGATGCAGGAAGTCTTGCTGGTATATCGTGATGTTTCGATTTACCGCGAAGGTGCAGTTCATGATGGGCGCCCCGAACCCATCTATACTGTCAGCGTTGATGAAAAGCCTGGAGTTCAGGCTATCGGGCTAACAGCGCCCGACCTGCCGCCCGTTCCGGGTGAACACGCCGCCATTGGGCGCGATTACGAATATGTCCGCCATGGCACCGTGTCGATCTTGGCCGGAATCGATCTGCACTCGGGCCATATCTTTGCCAACGTGGAAGATCGCCATCGTAGTATTGAGTTTATCGCGTTGCTCAAGCGGCTTGATGATTACTACCCGCCCGAGGCAATCATCCGCGTGGTGCTGGACAATCATTCGGCGCATATCTCAAAAGAGACGTTGGCCTATCTTGCAACCCGACCAAGACGCTTCGAGTATGTCCATACGCCCAAGCATGGTTCTTGGCTCAATCTGATCGAGTGCGCCTTCTCAAAGATGGCCAGAACTTTTTTGCGTCACATTAGGGTATGTTCCATTGATGAACTGAAGGCACGTATCATAAAGGGCATCGACGAGATCAACGATTCACCCGTTGTATTCCGTTGGAACAAGTTCGATCTCGGGGTGGTTTAATGTGTAACTGTTTTTACGGAACGAACTACTAGTGCCTTTGGTATGAACTGCTGGATTCCAGAGTGGAAAAAGGAGTTTCCTTTCCTGTGCGAGTCACCAGCGCAAACGCTGCAGCAGGTAATG
>Ga0364881_10564_pt1 | contig 18158 bp, 15 predicted proteins | sample ExccelJu500001D4_5_FD_206923 | JGI IMG/M metagenome (GOLD analysis project Ga0364881, IMG submission 206923) | Enriched cells from Trout Bog Lake Hypolimnion, Wisconsin, USA - BchlTB.July30.5000.01.D4 | ecosystem: Environmental > Aquatic > Freshwater > Lake > Hypolimnion/Profundal zone | place...
CAAAAGAGTATTTGAACTTTACGAAAGCATGCTCGAAAAAAATAACGCATTCGATTTCGATGACCTCATCGAAAAAGTAGTTGCTCTCTTTAATGCCCATCCGGATGTCCTCGCAAAATATCAAAACATGTTCGACGCGATTCTGGTGGACGAGTATCAAGATATCAACCCGCAACAGTACGCGCTCGTTTCGCTCCTTGCGCGCGAACATCAAAACATCAGCGTAGTGGGGGACGACGAACAAACTATTTACAGTTGGCGCTATGCCGACATTAGAACTTTTTTGGATTTCGACAAAAATTGGAAAGGCGCCGAAGTCCATTTCCTGGAACAAAATTACCGCTCGACCGGCACTATTATAAGAGGAGCTGCCGCAGTGGCGAAGAACAACCGCTTCCGCACGCCAAAAAGTTTATGGACGGAGAATCCGGACGGAGAACCCATCACCCTGTTCGAGGCATGGGGCGAGAATGACGAAGCCGAATGGATCGCGGAACAAATAAAGAAAATCCGCGCCGGCAACAAAGATGCCGACATCGGCATTTTGTACCGGACAAACGCGCAGTCGCGCGCAGTCGAACAGGCGCTTATCCGCTACGGCATCCCATACCGCATCTTCGGCGGATTGAAATTCTACGAACGGAAAGAGGTAAAGGATACCGTCGCGGCACTCCGCTATATTTCGAACCGCAGAGACGGCGTCGCACGCGAGCGCCTGGAAAAAAATCTCACCAAACGCCGATTCGCGGAATTCAACACAAACATTTCGGCAGCGAGTATGGCGGCCACCGATCCGGGCGCGGCGATCACACCCATCGAAGCGATCAAACTTTTCCTTTCTTCGTTCCGCTACTTCGAATACCTCGAAGCCAATTTCACCAATTCCGACGAACGCGAAGAAAACATCACCGAGCTCATCACGTTTGCATCGGGCTTCACCGACCTGCACGAACTCCTTGAGCGGCTAAGCCTTTTACAAGCCGCCGACGAAATAGGCAATAAACACGTGGATCAGGGAAGGGAAGTGAGTCTTTTGACCATTCACCTTGCGAAAGGACTCGAGTTTGATTCGGTGTTCATTGCAGGCGCCGCCGAAGGATTCCTTCCGCACGGCCGCTCGATCGAGAACGAGGCGATGCTCGAAGAAGAGCGCCGGTTGATGTACGTCGCAATGACGCGCGCGCGAAAAAAACTTTTCATCAGCTTCTCCGGGATCCCATCGCGCTTCATCGGCGAAATCCCCGAGGACTGTATTGTATATATGACCGAGGGAGGCGATGACAACAACGACAATGCATACGGCAGGAATGCCAACGAACGCAGTGCGGCCGGAAGACGCGACGATGCGGATTCTTTCTGGGAAGAGGAAAATGTGGTTCAATTCGATTGACCAGTCCAACTAGATTCGCAAAACAATCGATCAAAAATCAACGACCCAAAACATCAATGCAAAAACTCGGACAACATTTTTTAAAGAACGACTCAGTGATCAAGAAAATAATCGCCGCGCTCGAGCTGTGCGAAGGCGACACGATCACTGAAATCGGTCCGGGCCACGGCGAGCTCACCTTGCCGCTCGCGAGCGCTTGCGCCGCGACGGGCGCAACCCTTGCGGTGATCGAAAAAGATGCAAAACTCGCGGAAGCCTTAAAAGAAAAATTGGCCGGCGTCGCCATAGCACAGGGTGACGCGCTCACCATCCTGCCGAAGATGATCGCGGACACAAAACAAATTCCTTTTGCGAAAAAATATAAACTCGTCGGCAATCTCCCTTATTACATCACCGGAAAATTATTGCGCATCATAAGTGAACTCGGCGCCGAACAAAAACCCGAACGCTGTATTTTTATGGTCCAGCTCGAAGTGGCGGAGCGAATCGTTGCGGTGCCGCCTTCCATGAACCGGCTTGCAGCGAGCGTACAATTTTGGGCGAATACGGAAATAGTCGCGCACGTAGGGCGAGGGGAATTCTCGCCGCCGCCTAAAGTGGATTCAGCAGTAATCGCGCTTAAAGAAAAAGCCATAACGGAGGGGAAAGGGCAGCCAGAAAAAGAAAAAATCGATCCGGCTCTCTATTATAGAGCGATGCACGGCCTCTTTGCCCAACCAAGAAAAACCGTTCTGAATAATTTTGCGGCGTTATCGAATGAAAAAGCATCGGCCAACCACCGAAAAGACGAGCTCGCCACACAACTTCGAAATATCGGCATCGATCCGGAGGCCCGTCCGCAAAATTTAGACATACAACAGATCATCGCAGTGGCAAAAATTATAAAGTGGGGATAACCTGGGTAGCAAGTCTTTTCTTTTGGGGCTATAATTCAAATTAATGATAGATGTCAAGAAGCTGATCACCGGTTTTCTTATTTTAGCCACCGCCGCCGTCTCTTCGGGGCTGATCCTTTCGCTGATAAACCTCTCGACCCCTGCCGCCGCCAACAACGTTGCTCTCCAACCGACGATCACCGGTAACTCTTCAGCAATCGGAACGAGTGCGTACCTCCCCACACAGGAAGACGTGCAAACCGTCATTGACTCCATGTCGAGCGATCTCGCATCGTCAACAATGATAGAAACGTCCACCGACCCCAAAAATCTTACCGACGTCCTCGCAACCGAATTCGTAAACGGCGTGGTATCGGCGAATCCGAACGGACCATCAAGCCTCGATGACAGCGGCAACCCGGTGATCGCCACTCCCGACGTCAATGCCGTAGCCTCGAATGTCGCGATCTCTCCCGTTACAAAAAATCTCCAAATACCGAACTGGGACGTTGAAGCGGCATCGATCCCCATGTCCGTTGTTGCAACCTCCGACGCCACGGCAATATACCAATATGGCAATGCAGTGAACGATATAATGAGCGGCCATATCAATGCACAAGTGCAAAGCATTGTAAGCAGCGGAGCCGACAACGCGAGCGTGGACGATCTCGCCTACGTGCAATCTCAGGTCAAAAGCGCCCTCGGCGATGCCGCCTCCCTAAAAGTTCCAAAGCCCGCCATCGCGTTCCAAAAAAGTCTGATCAAAGTTCTCGTGTATCAAAAGAATATGCTCCAGCTGATGACTGTTGCCCAAACGGATCCGGTGAAAGCTTCCCTCATCTTCCAGGAAGAGGGCACAAAATTCGACCTCGCCGAACAGGATTTCCAAACGCAGGGGCAGTCAATCACCAACCTGACGCTCTCGCTCAAGCAAGCTCCAAAGCCACAAAATCTCTTTGTTTCTTTGATGGACAACACGCTTGGTGTGCCGAAAGCCTACGCACTCTGGCCGGTTTTCGACCCGTCGACATGGGGCGCCATTATATCCGACAACTGGGCCGCAGTCGCCCGCGAGCTCAAGGATCAGCTTAAAAGCACCATACTACAGATCCTTAAAAACACCCTCATTGCACTTGTTCAGCAAAAAGTGCTCGCATGGGTGCAGGGGAGCGGCGCACCGCGTTTCATTACCAATTGGGGAACCACATTAATAAACGCTGCGCAAACAAGCGCCATTAATGAGATCAACAAGGGCATTAATAATCAATGTAACGTCTACCCGGCTTTTGCCCCCCAACTTACTATCACACTAAAAGCATTTTACCAGCCCGGAAACCCCACTTGTGCGAACCAATTTGCAGCAGCGCTCGGGTCGCACAGTTTCCAGCAATTCTATAATAACTTCTCGAATGGAGGATTTATCGCTTTCGGTGCAAGCACACTCCCCAGCGGCAATCCTTATGGAGCGCAGTTCTTTGAAGCGCAAAAAACCGACCTTGCCTTTAGAAATACCCAGGCGGCAACTGCGCTGCAAACACAAACCTCCCAAGGGTTCAAGGGCGACCAGATTTGTGCCGATAAGAGCAACCCCGGTGGAAGCTCCAATACTTGCGAAATTCCCGGAGGAGGAGAATATGTCGTACCAGCAGGAGGACAATGCGAAGCCGGAGATAAACTAGTTAGCGTACCCAATAACGGGCTTTGCGCAAACGGCGATCATCCTGTAGTCACCACTCCTGCCGCCATTACCGCCTTTGGCATCAGTAACGCACAAGGAGCAACCACACAACAGCTTGCAGCGGCGAACGATATCGCCGGACTCCTTAACTCCGTTCTCAGCTCGCTTGTTATGGGCCTTTCAAGTGCAGCCGTCAATGCAGCAGGACAATTAGTGAATCAAAGCCTTTCCTCGATGAATTCTTCGAGCATTACCGGCGGCGGCTCTACGCCGGCACCTACCCCGCTTGCCTGCAACCCGTCGTCACAGACCATCCCGTCCCCAACGTCGGGTAGCGGCCCGGCATCGACTTCCACACCGGCGCCAACCAGCACCTCTCCAATATTCGTTTCCGCAATCGGCGGCACCACCGACGCAAACGGCAACTGGCCGACCTATTATTGGAAAGCTTCGAGTGGGGCAACGAGCACCGGGGATAGCTTCTCTACCTCGTTCTCGGCACCGGGATCTTATACCATCACCCTCACCGATTCCGTAGCAAGCGATACGCCGGCAACATGCATGGTAACCGTGCAACCATAAACCATACCAATGACATTTAAGGGCCACTATAAAAAATTATTCGTCGGCGCGGCTGCGCTTGTTCTTCTTTTTGCGCCAGTGGGAATGGCGACGAAGAGCGGAACATCTATACAGAACAGCGCGGCAATTTCGACCGGGACGAATTCAAGTATCACCCAGCAACTGGCCGCGAACCACATTTTGTTTCCTATTTCGCTAGAACTCAACTTCGCACTAGCAACAGATACAACGAGTGTACCCGTTGGTGCTGGCGCGGGCACAGCCGTTGCACAGTCTCCAAATTTATTGTCATGCGCATCGAGCCCAGCGACTTGCGGCGTTTACTATGTTTCCCTCGTGATAAACGGCATTATGTCTCTTCTCCTTATGGGTGGGGCATGGCTTGTTGAATTAGGCCTGCAATTTAACGACAACGTTTTCAATTCACCGGCGATACAGACAGGATTTTCCGTTGCTCTTGCGATTGCAAACCTTGGGTTTGTTCTTGGCATTATTATTATCGCAATAGCCACCATTCTAAGAAATCAAACCTACGGGATAAAACAGCTTCTTTGGAAATTGGTGATAATGGCAATTTTAGTGAATTTTGGTTTGGTCATCACTGCGCCTATTGTTGGCTTTGCTAACAGCATGAGCAATTATTTTATCAACGCCACCACCCCCTCGACTGCCACTGGTGGATACAGTAATTACGTTCTAACCTTGACGGGCGCTTTTGCCCCCCAAACAGCACTCGGCACACCAACTTCAACAACGGGCGTTTGGCAAGGTATCTGCCAAAGTTGGTTGACTAATTATATTGGTCCAGTAAATTTCGCGCTCAACAAAATATGTCACGCAACCAATACTTCAACAACTAACCCTGCAAATAATTTTTGGCAGAATACTATGGCTATGGTATTCGATATTGTTTTTTCAGTCATCGCTGTATTTGTATTCCTCTGCCTCGCAGTCCTTCTTATTATTCGCTACCTTATACTTGGGGGGCTTCTTATTATCCTCCCCCTCGCATGGCTCACTTATGTATTCCCCAAATTTGACAACAGTTATAGCAAGTGGTGGAACACCTTCATAAAATGGACCTTTTTCCCTCCACTTGCATTATTCTTTATCTATCTGGCGTTCACCGCCGCCGTAACAACCAACACGGCCAACGGAAACGCAGCTGCCAAATATAGTGCGGCCGCGGTCGGAGGAGCTGCAAATAATGCAGACGACAGTCTGCAGCATGGCATGGCAACACAAACGGGACTCAACGAGGGTATTTTTGCGCAAGCAGCTGATGAGGTGCTTTTGGCAGGCCTTATGATCATGGGCCTCCTTTTTGCAAGTTCTCTCGCCGGAAAAGCGGGTTCAACCGCAGTCAATTTAGGTGCCACGGCAAGTAAGGCAATCGGAGGATATGCAGGCAGAAAAGCCGGGAGAGGCGCCGCGCGCGCTTATCAGGGAATGGGCGGGGACCGTCTTAATGCTGCACTACAACGGAACAGAATTCCGGGCCTCGCTGCCATTGGCAGAGGAGCTGCCAATCTTACCGAAGCGGGGACCAAAGCCCAGATTGATGCCCGGAGTAAGGCATTGGGATTAGGCACCATGGATGACGACCGGCTGAAAGCCGTAACCCAGGGATTACGCGGCAAAGCAGATCAGCTTGCAGCGCTGCAGGAATGGCAAAAGCGCGGGAAGTTGGGCGCGATAGAACAAATCGGAGGGACCGACCTCAAGGGATGGTTGCGCAAAAATCAAGGAACCTTTAAAAACTATGGACAGGTAAAATTACAAAAGGACATTGATAATTCGTTAGCTTCCGATGAAACAATACGGAGGGCCGCTGAAGCAAAGGCCACCGCAGGTGCCACCGCGACGATGGTTGACGAGAAGGGTATCGCAGGGCCGGCGGGAGCAACCGTTCTCGCAAGCGACATGGTGACGCGCGCGAATGAGGTAATAAAAGATACTAATAAGGCAAAAACTGACGCACGAGCCGCCGCCACGGTAATTGATGATAAAGGAATTGTGGGGCCGGCGGGAGCAACCGTTCTCGCAAGCGACATGGTGACGCGCGCGAATGAAATAGCCGAAAAAACTCAATCTCTTGTAAAACGTTCGGGGGCAGATACTTTTGTCCCACATAACGGAAGCGTCGTAAAAGCTGGGGACCTTCTGAAATATGCTCAGGCGGCATCGAAGGGAGCGGATGATGCCATGAACAGAGGGGAAGATGCTGCCAGCATCCCTCACAACGGGGTGACTAGGGGAGCCGGAGATCTCGCCGAGGAAGCCAAAGCGGCATCACGAAAAGCCGACGAAGCCGTTGATAAAAAGGGTGGCGAAGCTCTCGTTGCAGACGAAGAAGATATTCTTAAAAAAGGCGCTGGGCAAATGGTGAAAGCAGGAGAGCTTATGCGCGCCGCATCGGAAAAATTCTGGGAAGGAAGGGATAAGGGCGATATATCAAAGATGAATTTTGGAGCCATATTCGGAGGAAAGATGAAGTTTGGCCTTGACGAAAGGACGCTGCAAGAAATTGGAAGATCGGTGGCCCATGGAATAGTGACGCAGACGCCCAGTAGCATGGGAACGGTTGCGGGGAAAATAGATAACTGGAAACAACTCACCGCATTTACGGAAACCTATAGAAGGAGCATTGAAGAGGCAAGCAAAGCGGGGAGAATATCCGATGAGCAAGCCAAAAATCTGGTTTCTAAAATCAAGCAGGTTCTTAACGCGAAATTGTCTTTCTTGGGAGGCGGCGGACCAGGGCCGACCCCTACGGCACCGACTCCATAACCATCAACCATCATGCTATCTATTTCGCAACAACAGGCCGGCCAACGATGGGAAATTATAACCCCGCAACTTCGTGAAGCGCTTTTTTCTGACGTAAATGCCGATCTTGTTTGGAACCTCTGCCAAACCGAACACCTCTCCGAGGAAAAATCCTATCAGGTTGCCGAATATGCGGGATATGTCCTATTTGGGTTTATCCGGCCTGAAGAATTTTCAGAAGAATTGGTTGAATCTCTGGAAATACCTTCGCCCTCTGCAAAAACAATAAGCGCCGCAATTAACGAAAAAATCTTTACTCCACTTCGAGCCGACATTGATAAAATCTATACCTCCGCAGCGGATGGAAAGACTTCTACTTCCAACCCTCAAATAATTCAGGGCGTTGGCACGATAGCATCTCCCGCAACAACGCCAGTTCCCATGCCAAAACCGATTGACCTATCCTCCGTAGGCTGGTCAAAAACAAGACCGGTAGGATCGTCTTCCCAGGCAACCACAACTCCTTCGCCAGCACCTCAACGCGCCACGCCGCCGCAAGCACCCAAGCCGGTTCCAACCGTTCCTATTCCGGCCCCTACCCCCGTTATGCTCCGCCAAGAAACGCCGTCGAGCGCGGCCCAGAAAAATGCGGACTTCCACATCGCAAAATCCGGCGAAAACGCACAGATGGAATTCAGCACCGCCAAGGAACAGGCAAAAGTAAGGCCTGCCGTCATTGAATTCAACAAAGGAGCAAGTTCCACCGCAAAACCAGCAACTCCCGTCCCTGCGCCGCTTGCTGAACGCACAGGATCGCCACGCTATACCGAATTTAAATCTTCCCTTGCCGCATCGCCAGTCGCAAACTCCGGGAGGCGTATGGTTACCGAGATAACCTCTCCGACCTCTGCCGCTCCTATCCCCGTCCCTCCCAAACCTCAGACGCCCCCAACGCCAGCACCGGCACAGAGTGCAATTCCAAAACCAATCGCTCCTCCTTTGCCGCCGATGCCGCCGATGCCGCCGGCTCCCTCAGCTTCGCCGGCCACAAGCCCAACCAAAGTCATCGTACAGAATTTCCCTCAACAGCCAAAGTAAGACTGGATCATCACAATTAAGTGGTTTAAATGTGTTTCTCGCTTGTTCATCCGCGCCGCATCCTTTAGAATTCAATTATGCAGTTCCAAGTTCCACAATTCATTGAAACGGAAGACAAAGTGGTGGGGCCGTTCTCGCTCCGCCAATTCATGTTCATCGGCGCCGGCGGACTCATAAGTGCCATATTCTATTTTTTCGTTCAGACGTGGCTGTTCATAATCGCCGCACTCATCATTATGGGCGCCGCCGTGGCGATAGCGTTCGTAAAAATCAACGGCCAGCCGTTTATTAAAATACTGGCCGCAGCGCTCGATTTTTATTGGAAGCCGCAATCGTATATGTGGAAGCCCGAAATGGCAACACCCGCAGCGGCCGCACAAAAAACCGTGCAAACGAGCGGCATTTCACTCGAGGCGATTGCGTCAGGCATTGCTCTTCATAAGAGCTGGGAAAATCTTCAGACGGGCACTCCGCCCACCCAAAAGACTTCCGCAAGCCAACTCATTGAGAAAAGAATGAACGAACGCTATCAGATTCTGGAAAAAGTGACCGGTGACCGGCAGGCGGCGAAGCGCGTGGATTATCGCTGATACTCCGGCCCGCCAATACCCGCGGCGCACTATCGCTAAGCGGTAAAAATCGTGCAATAATAAGGACATGGCACCGAACCCAAAACAGGATGCGGGGAATTCCCTCGATCTCGTCGACATCAAAGAAATAAAGGAGAAGACGGTGATCGTTAAGGATGGCAGCTTCCGCCAGATCGTCATGGTGGGCGGCGTCAATTTTTCATTGAAATCCGATTCCGAGCAGACCATCATCACGCAGGCCTACCAGACCTTCGTGAACAGTATCGATTTCCCACTTCAAATCGTCATTCATTCACGCAAAGTAAATATCGACCAATACCTTCAGACCTTGCAGGTGCGTAGAGAAACGGAATCGTCGCCGATCCTCCAGAATCAGATCGACGAATATGTTGAATTCATTAAGGGGTTCGTGCAGAAGAACGCGATCATGGAAAAGGTATTTCTTGTCGTTGTGCCGTTCTACCCGATCGCAGGCGAGGGGAGCATTAAAAGCGCATCGAGCGCGCTTTCTTCGTTCTCGTTCTTCGGCAAAAAGAAAACCACCGCAGTGGAACAGCAGGCAAAGAACAAAGAGGATGAGGACAAGACCTTCAAAGAGCACCTTGAGCAATTGCACCAGCGTACCAGTCAGGTAACGAATGGCCTTTTGAGCATCGGGCTTGAAGCGACGGTCCTCGAGGATCAGCAGCTCATTGAGCTTTTCTATAATTTCTACAATCCCCAGACGATCGAACGCAAAAACATCATTGCCGCAACTGAAGGCCAGCAATAATAGCTTTTTATATTTATCCAAACAAAACCGATGCCCGAACAACCTCAAGAAAATCAATTTCAGGACGTGAAGAAGATCATCGCTCCCGCGGGAGCGGAAGTTTCGGCAAACTTCCTGAAAATCGGCGACAAGATCGCAAAAACATTCTTTATTTTATCGTATCCGCGCTACCTCTCGACGGGGTGGTTCGAGCCGATCATCAACCTCCCCAATCTTTTTGATATCTCTATTTACATCAATCCCGTAGATACCGGCTTGTCGCTCAAAAACCTACGCAAGAAAGCCGGCCAGCTTGAGTCGCAGATGAACGAGGAACAGCAGAAAGGGCTCGTGCGCAACCCAATGCTCGAGACGGCGATAAACGACGTGGAAGGCCTGCGCGATTCACTCCAGCAGTCCCAGGAGAAGATGTTCAACATCGGCGTTTACATTACCATTTATGCCGACACACAAGACGAGCTCGCGCGCCTTGAGAGTAAGCTGACCACCATGATGGAGGCGAAGCTCATCTATATAAAACCGGCGCTCTTCCAACAGCTCGACGGCCTCACGTCAATCCTGCCGCTTCAGAACGACAAGCTCCAAGTATTCAGCCCAATGAACACGAGCCCCATCTCGTCGTTCTTCCCGTTCATCTCCGAAGATCTTTCCTCCAACCAGGGAATTATGTACGGCATCAATCTCAACAATAATAACCTCGTCATTTTCGACCGCTTCTCGCTCGAAAATGCGAACCAGGTGGTCTTCGCAAAATCCGGCTCCGGTAAATCGTATACCACAAAGCTCGAAATCATCCGCTCGCTCATGGAAGGCGTGGACATGGTGCTTGTGATCGATCCGGAGAATGAATACGGCAAGCTCGCCAACACGTTCGGCGGCAGCATGTTCAACATTTCGCTCTCGTCGCATGAGCACATCAATCCTTTCGATATCCCGATCATCCCGGAGGACGAAACGCCGTCGGACGTGCTTCGCTCGCACATCGTCACGCTCGCGTCACTCATTAAACTGATGATCGGCAAGGTCACGCCGGAAGAGGATTCGATCCTTGACCGCGCCATCACCGAAACCTACGCATCGCGCGAAATCACGGCAGACGCAGACTTCACCGGCAAAGAAGCGCCTCTTTTAAGCGATCTTGAAACGGTTCTGCGCAATCTTGAAGGCGGCAAAGATCTTGCCGAAAAACTTTATAAGTACACCAAAGGAAGCTTTGCGGGATTCCTCAATCAACCCACCAATATTGACGTCAATAATCGCCTCATTATTTTTTCGATCCGCGATCTCGAAGAAGAACTTCGCCCGATTGGCATGTATGTGGTCCTCAACTTTATTTGGAACATCATCCGCGCTAAACTCGCAAAACGGCTCCTCTTCATCGACGAAGCGTGGATCATGATGAAGAACGACGACAGCGCGCAGTTCCTCTTCGGCCTCGTAAAACGCGCGCGCAAATATTATTTGGGTGTTACCACGATCACCCAAGACGTCGAAGACTTCCTTCGCTCGCCTTACGGCCGCCCGATCGTCACCAACTCTTCCATTCAGTTATTGCTTAAGCAGGCACCGGCCACCATCGACATTGTTGCCAAAGCATTCGACCTCACCGATGCCGAAAAGAATTTCCTCCTTGGCGCCGAGATCGGCACGGGCATATTCTTTGCCGGCAAGCGCCACGTCGCCATCCAGATCGTGCCGTCATACTTTGAGGATCAGGTGATCACCACCAATCCCGAGCAGCTGCTGGAAGAAAAAAGCGCTTTATAATCCATCCTATGGACGAAGAAGAGGAAAAGCCATTCGACGTCGTCATCATCGTCATGCTCTTGATCATCGCGATCGCAAACGACATCGCGGAGGTTTTTTTTGATCTTCTTGATTTTACCGGCGTAGGGATTGCCGGAGAAGCAATCATGGAACCGGCAAATTTATTGTTGGATTTTTTCTTCACCGGCGTTTTTGTTTGGAAAGTTGGGTGGGGCGGGGGAACAGTAACCCAATATATCGGCGACATACTTGAGCCCTTTCTTATCCCGGGAAGAACGCTCTCCGTAATAGCCGGCATTTGGGTGGCAAATCATCCGGATTCCATTGTGGGTAAGGTTGCCACCGACGCGGCGGCGCTTGAGGGAGGAAAGATGGCCCATCCCGAAAGTGAGGGGTGGGTGGATCATGGTGGGGGAGTATATTCAAGACAAACCGGATCAACACGAACCTATGGCGAACTCCGCAGCGAAGGAGAATCCGATCAAATTAGAGAGGGCAAGCCGGCATGGGCGGAACAGCAGAATGCCGAACCTGGAGCCAATAAACCGGAAAATGACGCGCAGGGAAAGAAAAACGAAGAGTTGGAGAGACAGATGGAATCTCCGGAACAACAGAATCCGATGGAAAGACTTCAAAGCGACTTGGTGGAACCCCAAAAAGATACCGAAGTCCCCGCCCCGGAAAACGTGGTCAGTATTGATGAGGGCCGCGATAAATTACCATCTCAAAACAAACCCAAAGAAAGCAACAAAACTCCCGCTCCTAAAATCATCAACATCGATGACTATCGATCCGGCGATCAATCCGAAGAAGAAGCAGCTTAACCGCTCCACTGTTTTGGCAAATTTGGTATACTAAAGGAAAGACATGATGCCAAAAACAATATTTGGAAAAGCGGCGTTATTGGGTGGTTTATTGGTTCTCTTATTCGGTTTTGGTGCTTTCATCACCCTCCGGCACGCATCGGCACAAACTGCGCCGCAATTCCTCATCACATGGAAAACAACGGGCAGCTACACTCCTTCGTTCTATCAAGGAAAAGCTCTCCCAACGTATGGCTCGAACATTACGGCGTCACTTGAGCTTGTTTCGCAGGGGAAACTGATCGATCTCAGCCAGCAAAACATTTATTGGTACACCAACGACGTCCTCGTCGGCGGCGGGACCGGGACTCAACAAGTGACGTTCCCCCCGCTCGGAGAAGCGCCGAATTCAATGACTCTTCGAGTAACACTCCCCAACTACAGTTCAGGATACCTTATCCACGAAGTACAAATTCCTATGGTAGAGCCAGTGGCGGTGCTCTACGCTCCTTATCCCAACGGGCAATTCTCAGGAAACCCACTTACCATAGAGGCAATACCCTACTTTTTCAACGTTCCAAGCGCATCAAACCTCACCTACTCATGGTCGGTAAACGACCAAAGCGGCCCAAGTGCTGAAAATCCGGAAAGCGCAGTCATCACGCTCCCTCAAGGGGCCCAATCGGGAACTGCCCTTGACGTCTCCCTGAGCATCACCAATCCGAACGATTCGACCGTCGGCACCGCATCGGGAAACTTTACCTACGAAAGCCACCTATGAAAAAAATTTTATTGGGGGCCGCACTATTGATCCCCGGTATTGCTCTTTTCTCCGTCGCCCATGGGGTTGCCATCACCGCAAGCATCCCGGGTAAATACGATCTGGCCGCAACGGGCGCAGTCCCCGGACAATTTGTTTATAATATCTACCAATATGCGTTGGGCTTGGCAGGTATTATCGCTTTCGGGGTGGTCGTTTTTGGCGGGGTGAAATATATGATATCTGCCGGCAACCCATCGGGACAGACCGACGCAAAAGACTGGATCAAGGCGGCGCTTATGGGAGTGCTTCTCCTTGCCGGAGCATACTTCATATTGAATGTGATAAATCCCCAATTAACCAACCTCGCTTTGCCCGTACTCACCCCGGTGAATATACAATCACCGAGTACGGGGTCGGCCACACCGTCATCGAGTTGCGGTGCCTGTGGCTCTTCGTGTAAAACCGGAACATGTTCAACCGACCAACATTGCAAAGATGGCGTATGTAAATCCAACCAAGCATAATCTATCAATCAATGAAACGCTATATTTATATCATCCTCGGCATAATTGTAATCGCAGCAATAGCGATAGCGGTCATTTTCTATCTTAAAAACCCGTCGTCGTCCCCGTCTATCTTTGGATTCGGAATAGGAGGATCGCTTCCCCAAACAGGCACACAAGGAAACAATAGCGGGCAGCAGGGAGGCGCAACCAACGGTGCAGGAGGCAACTCCGCGAGCGGCACATCAACCGATACTGGCGCGCAGTCGCCGTTGGTCCAATCGTTCAACGTCGCCGCCAACGGACCTATCTTGAATTATTTCGTCGACGCAAAGAACACCATTACCGCGATTAAACCCGATGGAACAATTATTTCTGTAGCCGGAGAAGCTTCATCGACCCTCAGCTCGACCGCCATCAACGGCATAATCGCCGCACAATTCTCTTATGACGGTAAAAAGGTTTTAGTAAGCTCGGGCGACTCGGGAAATCCCAAAACAAATATTTTTGATGTGGCTTCCAAATCGTGGGTTTCCGCTCCGCAGGGGCTTCAATCTCCCCGGTGGTCGCCGTCGAATTACCAAATTGCCTATCTTTCGCAATCGGGGATAGGGAAACTTTCCTTGTCCACTATTGACGCGTCGAACCTTAAAAAGGCTCCCGTCACCCTGTTTTCCCTTCACGCAACCGACCTCACCCTCCAATGGGCGAGCAAAAACCAATTTGTGCTTGCAGATAAGCCAAGCGCCAACAACGCCGGATCGATCTGGGTATTTGATGCACAGAAAAACACCCTGACCCCGATCGTATATGAAACGACTGCGGCCCAAAGCGGATGGGGGGGCACCGCAACAGGAACCCTTGGCCTCGTTTTTGCGAACGATGGACGGAATTCAACGCTCCAGCTTGTCGCCTCATCGGGCGCAGTTTATCACAAACTCTCCTTCCTCACGCTCCCGCCGAAATGTTCCTTTGCCACCACAAGCACAATAATGGCATCATCAACAACTTCTGCTTCCTATCTTTTCTGCGGCGTTCCGCTAGATGCCGCCGCCTTTTCTTCGGCACAACTCTCCGACAGCTATAACATGATGGCAACCTTTACTTCCGACCAGATACTAAGAATAAATATAGCCGACGGCTCATGGAATATTCTTTGGAACGACCCTTCGCAGAATATGGACGTCTCCGATCCAAAATTCTTCAACAACACCCTCTTCTTTGTCAATCGCTACGATCAAAAACTTTATGCGCTCACGCTCGTCTCGCAGGCAGCACAATAAATGATCCGGCAAATAAAAAAAGGCTTTCCGTACAGGAGGGCCTTTTTTATTTAACTTCTTCTTCCACAATCGGCATTATCACCACATAACGCTCTTTTCCCTCGCCCATGCTTTCGGTACGCACGTCCGGATGAATTGCAAGCTCGGTATGCACAATGCGCCGTTCATAAGAATTCATAGCCGGCAGAGAGATTTTTTGCTTGGTTGCGGATGCCTTCTTTGCCGCCGCATGCGCAAGCTCCGCGATGATCTTCTCCCGATCATGCCGATAATTGTTAACGTCGATAAAAATGGATTCCGCCCGATTCTTTCGCGCGACCATTTGTGCGATATGATTCATTGCATCAACGATCGTGGGGAGGTTTTCCTTAAGGAGAACTTGGTCTTCATAGATAAAAACCATGCCCCGCTTTTCCTCCGGTTTTACCTCGACACGGTAGTCCTTGAACCCGATCAGGTCGAATGTCTGCTTAATAAAAGATTCCCAGCTTTCCATGGCGGTAACTATCCCATACTTTCCGCCCAAAATCAAGCAATTAGTTTCCGTACTTCTCTTTAAGGTGCCGATTCACAAAATATTGCTGCCCGGTCGAAAAGATAGAAGTAACAAGCCAGTAAAGCCCGATTGCCGACGGCAAGGAATAAAAGATAAGGATAGTGACGAGAGGGCTGATAAACGACATCTGTCGCGCTATTTTTTCGGCGGCAGAAGGCTGACCATTACTTCCCGGTGCGCGATAGATCGCAAGCCGCGCCTGAAAGAATTGCGCGGCAGCAGCGAGAATAATGATGATGACGTTCGGTTTGGTGATATCAACGATCCCTAAAAACAACGTATTTATGCTTTGAGGTGCGGTAATAAAAGAATAAAGGTTGGTGAATTGCGATGCGGCAAGCCCCGAACGCACCACCCAATAAAATGCGAGCATGATGGGAAGCTGAATGATAAGAAGCAGAATGCTTGAGAATGGATTCACGCCATGCTCTTTATAGAGCGCCATGAGCGCTTCCGACTGCTTCTGGGTATCGCCCTTATGTTTTTCCTGGATTTCCTTCACCTTCGGCTGAATGCGCTGCATAAGCATCTGCTGCTTCGCTCCGGTATGAAAGAACGGGTAGAGAATGAGACGGATAAGGATGGTGGTAAGGATGATCGCGATCCCGAGATCGTGGAACGAGATCGTCTGATAGAAAAAAACGAGGATATTGAACAGTGGCCGATAAAATATTTGCTGGAAAAAATATGCCATGGTTTTTATTGCGCTATGCGCGCGGCGGCTTTCATTAATTCTTCCCTAAGCTGCCGTTTGGTAAGTTTATTGACCGCCGGCAAGAATAATATCAAAAGGTCGTTGCCCGGCCGAATTGTTTTTTTAAACACTTCCGCAGCCTGGCGCTTCAGAAAATTCCTTACTACCGCGCTTTTATGCACCGTTTTCCCGACAACCGCCCCAATCCTGCTCTTTTGAAGGGCGTTCTTCTTTGTTTTCAAAGAAAAATAGGGGGTTTTCACCACTCCGAACCCCCGCGATAGGAACTCCCGCTGGGGAAGACGTGAAATACTCGGCGACATGGGCGCCTTTTGTGGGTTATATTAAACGGTCGTCAACTTGCGCCGACTTTTCGCCCTTCGGCGGGAAAGAACGCGCCGCCCGGTGGCGCTTTTCTGACGGACAAGAAATCCATGAGTCCTCGCCCTCTTTTTCTTTTTCGGGTTATACGTGGTCGACATGCTCTAGATAGTAGCATAGCGCATTAAAAATGCAAACTAAATTGCCGCGCTGCCCTAAAGAAAAGCTATACACAGGCAATCCCCAATTGTTCCACCCTCGAACGCTTTGACTTGTACGATGGAAGAGTTAATAATGAATCCACAACAAGGGAAGGCGGCGCGGGTAAAATTAAAAACAATTTTCTCATTATGGATCTCGATCAGATGTGGCAGTCGACGTTGGGGGAGATGGAAATCCAGCTTTCGAAGGCTCATTTTGTGACCTGGCTCAAGAACAGTCAGCTTGTTGAGAAAAAAAATGATACTTTAGTGGTCGCACTCCCCAATAATTTCACCAAAACATGGGTGGAAACAAAATACCAGAAAAATCTCCTCGGTATTTTGAGAAATTTTGACGGATCGGTGAAAAAAATCGAATTTGTGGTAGGCGGCAAACGTTTCGCCCCGCCAGCCCCTCCGGCAGCCGCCGAAGTAGAGACTCATGGAGCAGACACCATTGGGCTCGACTACAAAACCGACCCCGAAACCGGCCTCAACCCGAAATATCGCCTTTCTTCTTTTGTGGTCGGTCCCTCGAATGAGTTGGCTTTTGCCGCGGCGACCGCAATAACAGAATCCATTGGGAAAAAATACAATCCCTTCTTCGTTTATGGCGGCGTAGGCCTTGGAAAAACCCACCTCATCCAGGCGATCGGCAATGAGGTCCTTGAAAAATATAAAGGGCAGATCCGCCCCAAATATGTTTCTTCGGAACAATACACGCGTGATATTGTTTGGGGACTGCGCAATGACCGTATTGAAAGCATTAAAAAGAAATACCGCGACGTGGATGTGTTGATCATCGACGATATTCAATTCATCGGCGGCAAAGAAAAAACAGAGGAAGAATTCTTCCACACGTTCAATGCTCTCTACGAAAATAACAAGCAGATAATCATCTCGTCCGATCGGCCGCCACAATCGCTGCCAACCCTCCAAGAACGTCTCCGGTCGCGTTTTGAGGGCGGCCTTATCGCCGATATATCCTATCCGGAATTCGAGATGCGCGTGGCCATTATTAAGAGCAAACTCGAAGATATGAACCGGCAATTGAGCGACGCCGTGGTCAACCTTATCGCCAAAAAACTCAGGAAAAATATACGTGAATTGGAGGGAGTGCTTAAAAAGATCGTATTTACCCAAGAAAGAAAACAGACCGAGATCACCGAGAAGATGGCGGAAGAAATCATAGAGAAAGCGACCCAAAACCTTACAAAGAGGGTAAGTGATGCCCAAATCCTTAAAGCAGTAGCGGAATTCTTCAGTTTGTCGGTTGAAGATATCGTGAGCCACAATCGCCGGAAAGAAGTTGTTGAACCGCGGCAGATCGCCATCTATCTTCTTCGGGATATCTCGGACCTTTCCTATCCGTATATTGGGGAAAAGATGGGGAGGGACCATACTACTGCCATCCACTCCTACGAAAAGATTAACCAGGAAATCAACAGGAACCCAGCACTTAACCAGAAGATACTCACCATAAAGGACCTGATCTATAAGAGTTAATACCCACA
>Ga0364881_10062_pt1 | contig 18097 bp, 8 predicted proteins | sample ExccelJu500001D4_5_FD_206923 | JGI IMG/M metagenome (GOLD analysis project Ga0364881, IMG submission 206923) | Enriched cells from Trout Bog Lake Hypolimnion, Wisconsin, USA - BchlTB.July30.5000.01.D4 | ecosystem: Environmental > Aquatic > Freshwater > Lake > Hypolimnion/Profundal zone | place...
AGACAGGAACATCTTTTGGCTCAACGGTCACTTTTTCACCGGATCTCGGGTTTCGTGCATCACGAAGATTCTTGTGGCGGATATTGAATGAGCCAAATCCTCTGATTTCAATGCGTTTTCCTGTTTTCAGCGAATCAATGACACTTTCAAAAAAAGCATCAACAACAGATTCTGTTTCATACTTCGTGAGACCTGTTTTTTGAGCGATTGCGTTAACCAGGTCGGCTTTAGTTGTTGTTGTTGTTCCCATGGCAATGTAGAGTTTTGCTGTTATCAATGAATCCATAAAAAACTCAACCTCTCATATTAAAACAGAGGAGCACTCCTTATAAACATCATACAATTGTGACCCATACCTTATTCATGGTATAATTTAGTCTTCTTTTTCATAATCTTAACATTTCAGTAAAACGATAGTTCAATATTTTTCGTGAAGTTACCTTGTTTTTAAACATTTTTTTCATCTTAACATCAACTCTTTGTCCACCGATGTTATGCAAGTCATGTAATTCAAATCTCACTCTTTCATTCTTCGTGAATGGTAAACATAAGTTGCCGTGGAAGATATTATGTGTATATTACGTAATTATTACTATACTTATAGGTGTGCATCTGATTAGCTGATTGGTGAACCTCGTTGTTTTGTGGTAACCGGGTCGCAGTAACTGATTATTTTACAGCCTTCTGCCTTAACAATTAAATGAGAAACATATGTTTCGTTTTCTGCATGCTGCTGATATCCATCTCGACAGTCCTTTAAAAGGACTTGAAGAGTACCAGGATGCTCCACTTGAACAGATAAGGCAGGCTGTTCGTCGTGCCTTTGATAATCTGGTACAGTTAGCTATTGATGAAAAAGTAGCTTTTGTTCTGCTTGCCGGCGACTTCTACGACGGCGACTGGAAGGATTATAATACTGGCATTTATTTTGTTAATCGGATGGGTAAACTGGGTGCTGCAGGTATTCCGGTTTTTATGGTTTCGGGAAATCATGATGCAGCGAGCCAGATAACACGTTCACTGAAACTTCCTGATAACGTCACTCTTTTCCCTCATCGGCATGTTGGTACCCATAGTATTGATCGATACGGGGTTGCATTGCATGGGCAGAGCTTTTCTGCTCGTTCGGTGACGGATGATCTGGTACGGAACTTTCCTCAGGGTGATCCTGCGCTCTTTACAATCGGCCTTGTTCATACCAGTCTTAACGGACGTAGCGGTCATGAATTCTATGCTCCCTGTACGCTTGATGCCTTGCGCTCAAAAGGTTATGACTATTGGGCGTTAGGGCATGTTCATCAACGAGAGGAGGTCAGCCGTGATCCTTGGGTTGTGTTTCCCGGTAATATTCAGGGCCGACATATCCGCGAAACAGGTTCCAAAGGCTGCACGCTGGTGTCTGTTGAAGATGGACGTGTTATATCGGTCGAACACAGGGAGCTGGATGTTCTTCGCTGGGTGCTCTCTCGGGTTGATACGGCCGGATGCGAGAGCATTGACGCTTTGCTCGACCTTGTCAGGGAAAACTTTCAGGATGAGAGAGCCCGTGCAGATGGACGGCCGCTGGCAGTCAGGCTTGTATTGGAAGGGGTCACGCCACTGCATGGTCAGCTTCATGAAAAGGCTCAGCAGTTTAATGAAGAGTTGCGGGCTGTTGCAGCCAGCCTTGGTGATGTGTGGATCGAAAAAACAGTTATAAAGACACTGAAACCGCAGGTACTCCCAACAATGTATTCAGGTGATTCGCCTGTCGAATCGTTGATGAAATCGATTGAAACCCCGCAATTCGAAAAAGATACTCTTATAGATTTTATCCCGGAATTCGAGAAACTTCGCAGCAAACTTCCGCCCGAACTTCTCAGCGATGGTGATCCATTCAGGCCGGGAGAAGAAGAGCTTGCAGCCATTCGCGAGGAAGTGAAAGAGCTTTTGATAGGCAAAATACAGCAGCGGGGGCAATATGAAAATTAAAAGCCTTTCCCTGGTTGCCTTTGGCCCTTTTTCCGGTCAGGTTCTCGATTTTTCGTCAAGCCTGCCTGGGTTGCATATTGTTTATGGCCCGAATGAAGCCGGTAAAAGCAGTGCCATGAGAGCACTTCAGGCACTGTTATTCGGGTTTCCGGCCCGTAGCGGCGATAACTTTATTCACCAGAACCCTCAACTTCTTGTTGGAGGATGTCTGCAGGGAAGTAGTAGAGATGAGTTGACTTTTTTTCGACGGAAAAGAAATAAGAACGACCTTTTTGACAGCGATGACAATTCCATAGATCCACTGGTACTGACTCCCTTTCTGCATGGACTTGATAAGATCATGTTTACAGCTCTTTACGGCATTGATCATGAAACGCTTGTATCGGGTGGGCAAGGGATTCTTGATCAGAAGGGAGAGGTTGGAAAAGCCCTTTTTGCAGCGGGTGCAGGTCTTGCTTCTTTGAAGCCCCTTTTAGATGATCTTGACAATGAAAGCGACAGCCTTTTCAGGCCTCAGGGGTCGAGCAAAGCAATCAATGAAGCTTTGGCTCATTATAAGGAGCTGCACCAGCAATTCAGACAGGCAACGCTTTCAAGTCGGGATTGGGATGATCATAACCACGCTCTCTATGAGGCTGTAAGAAAAAAAGACGAACTCCAATCGTCCCGGCAAAAACTGGAAACAGAAAAACGCCGGCTTGAGAGATTAATGCAGGCCCTGCCGGATCTGTGGGAACGCAAAAGTCTACTCAAAAAGTTGGCTGAGCTGGGATCGGTGCGAACTTTGCCGCCTGACTTCAGCGAACGTCGCACTATCCTCGAACAAAAGGAGAGAGAGTCACGCATACAGCATGAACAGCTACAGGTAAGACGTCTTATGCGGCTGGAAAAAATAAAAGGGCTGTCTCTTAACAGGTCAGTCCTGGATGAGGCGGACATAATCGAGGAACTTCATCAGCGCCTTGGAGAGTACCTGAAAGCGGGAAATGACCGTCCACTGCGTGATGGGCAGCGTATGGCGTCCCGTTCAGAAGCGGGGAATCTTCTCAGGCAGATTAAGCCTGGATTATCACTTGATGATGTAGAAAGCTTGCGTCCCGGCTTGGCAAAGCGACGGGCTGTGCATGAGCTTGACACCAGATATGCGGCTCTTATGCAGTTAATCAGAGGAGCAAGGGTTCAGGAAGAGGAAGCTCAAAAGGCGTTACATGATGCCGAGAGTGAGTTGCATATGGTTTTGCCGGTTACTGAGACCGGTCGGCTTTCACTTGTGGTTTCAGCCGCAGACAGAGCCGGTGATCCTGACAGGGAAATAATGAGTCTCAGGCTGGATCGTGAAAGGGCTGAAAGTGAATGCTGTGCTGCACTGAATCGTCTGGGGCTCTGGAAAGGGCCATTGGAACTCGCAGGGTATCTTGCAATTCCTTTGCCGGAAACAGTGAGTCGATTTGATGAGGAGTTTAGGTTCCTCAGCGATAAACTGCGTCAGCTGGACATTGAAAAAGAAGCTCTTTCAAAGGAGTATACAGCAGTGAAGGAGCAGTTGCATCATCTTCAGGTTACTGCTGACGTACCGGCTGAAGAGGAATTAAGAAGGAACAGGAATCGGCGAGACCATGGCTGGATGCTTCTGCGCCGTCAATGGCTGCAGCGGGAGGATGTTGCTGAGGAGAGCCTGAAGTATGATTCCGAACACCCCCTGCCTGAGGCTTATGAACGTATGGTTTCGGTAACTGACCAGATTGCCGACCGGCTTTACCGTGATGCTGATCGGGTTCAGCAGCATGCGTCATTAAAAAACAGGGCTGAAACTATTGAAAGAAGGCTTGCTGAAATTTGCGAATCTGATGCAGTTGCCAAAAGTGCAGTCGCTGAGGTGAGTCGCCGCTGGCATAATGTCTGGGATCACTTTGCTGTTACACCATTATCACCCTTGGAAATGCGGGCATGGATCGGTGCCTTTGAAAATCTGCGCCTTCAGGTCGGAGCCCTGGAAAAGCATGTAAAAGACGAATCGATTAAGGTCTCTCGACGCAAGGAGTTGAGAAAAGAGCTTTTAAAAGAAATTGATGGAACCGGGAAAGGAAAGGACTTTCCTGGAGAGGAACTGAACGATGTTCTTGTCTACGCTCGTGAACTGCTTGACATCCATGAAAAAGCTCATAAACGACGCGAATTGTTACAGGCCAGAATACGCGATTTGAAGAGAACTTTGGAGCATGCGAAGGAAAACATTACAAGAGCAGAAAGAGAGATTGCCGAGTGGCGTTCGGATTGGGAAGATGCAGTCAAGCCGTTGGGACTCACCAGCAGGGTTCTTCCCAAAGAGACAATAGAATTTATTGACACTCTTCAGCGGTGCTTTGACAAACTCAAGGAAACAGATGAGTTCAGAAAAAGGATAGAGGGGATTGATAGGGATATTCGATGCTTTGAAGAGGATGTTGAGGTTCTGGTGAAAAAAATTGCTCCGGATCTTGCTGCCACCGATACGCGGTCAGCAGTCAACGAACTTAAAAGCCGGCTTGGCAGGGCAAGAGAGGAAAAAACTATTTTAGAGCAGGATACCGAAGAACTTGAGGCTTTGGACAATGCCATTCTTAACAGTCAGTCAGAGCTGCAGATCTGTATGGATGAGATGGCGGCCATGTTTCAACAGGCCTGTTGTGATACCAGAGAGGGGTTGATTGAAGCGGAGCAGCGGGCCAGTCACTTTACCATGCTGACTGATAACCTCCTTGATGTCGAAAAACGTCTGAACCGCATAGCTGAAGGTGTGCCGCTTGGTGATGTTGAAGTGCAGGCTGAAACAATAAATTCTGATGAACTTCCCGGTCAGATTGAGAGATTGAGCTACGAGATCACGACTGTGCTTGATCCTGAAATACAGCAATGTTCAGAGATAATTGGAAGTAAGAGGCATGAGCTTGAACGTATGGATGGGAGTGCAACAGCTGCTGATATTGCAGAAGCCCTGCAGAACTCTCTGACAAAAATTCGCCGGTTGACAGAGCGATATATCCGCATAAAAATTGCCGCAAAGATCCTCCATGATGAGACAGAGCGATACAGAGTGGAAAACCAGGATCCAGTGCTGAAAATTGCCGGCAGGTACTTTATGGAACTGACACTGGCTTCATTTACCGGATTACGTACTGATATTGATGACCATGGACGTCTGGTACTTGAAGCTATCCGTGCGAATGGGAACTGCCTCCAGGTTGAAGCGATGAGTTCAGGGACACGTGATCAGCTCTATCTTGCATTGCGTCTTGCAACACTTGCATGGAGAATTGCGGCGAGTGAACCAATGCCCTTTATTGTGGACGATATTCTGATTAATTTCGACGATCAACGTTCTTCTGCAACGCTTGAAGTATTGAGTGAGCTGGCTGAAAAAACCCAGGTTATCCTGTTTACTCACCACAAAAAGATCGTTGAAACAGCAAAGGAGTTGCAATATCCCGAAAAAGTTTTTATTCATCAGCTTGGGGCTGGCATTGAAAACGTGAACTGAAAAAGGAGTGACAACTTTGGGATATGTTGAAAAAAACCTGATGCAGGGGGAGAAGCTTTATGTTGAGGGAAGGCTTCACTGGACAATTTTTTCAAAGGCAATTCTGTTCTTTGCTATTGCAGCCGGTTTGCTGATTTACTCTTTGAAAACATCGATGGCAGGTGAGGCGCAGGTCTCGCTGCTCGTGCGGAATGCCGGCTTTCTGGTACTGATTCCTGCCTTCTGGTATCTTGCTGATGCCTCTATCAAACGTCAGTCAACGGAGCTGGCGGTAACTTCCAAAAGGGTGATAGCAAAATTCGGATTCATCAAACGGAGCACTATCGAGCTGAATCACAGCAAGGTTGAAAGTTTTCATGTTGATCAAAGCGTCCTTGGACGGATTTTCGGGTTTGGCACCCTGCACATTAACGGCACGGGTGGCGGGATAACTCCTATTCCCAATATTTCCGATCCGCTTGGATTCCGGCGTAAAGCAATGGAAGCGATTGATGCCTCGCAAAAAAACAGTTGAAGAGAAATAATGAAACGGTAAAAATGATGGTGGATGGCGCTTAATCTTTTTTACATCTCCTTTTTTTCTGCGTCAAGATTCGCCTGCCTGGCTAACTCCTCCAAGGGCAAATCGGGTAACCCGTGTCGACGCCACTCTGTGTAGTCAAATCGATCACGAGATACTGCCATCAGGAAACGCTCCGTTTCCACTAACCCTAAAGCGCTAATAAGGGCATGCATTCCGGCAACTCGAATTTCAGTTTCAGTTTTCATACCATTTCTCTATATAAGCTAAAGCGTCCTGCGGCAACATTGCCACGACACCAGCAGCAGCTCGCAAGCGTTTAATCAGTCGATCATCTGTTGTAACAAAGAGTTCCGCTCCTCCCGCAATTGCACATGCCACATGCAGCGCATCGTACTTACCTACTCCGATTGAAATAAGGTTTCTGGCTCGTTCAAGCACTGATGTATCAATCATTATCATAGTTGATGCAATATTACGCCAATTCAATATAGCCATTCGATGCTCTTCAAATGGGTTCTTTGAACACTCGAAATCAAGAATCGAAGACCAAATTAGCTCGCATTCTATATTCTTGATCTTATGCTGAATGACGACTTTTGCCTCAGTTTCAATCCTGATGCGTGATTGTATCTGGTCATCATAAGGACGATTGAAGCAGCACATATCAAGATAGATTCTCATTTTCCCCTAAATCTCAGCAGCATCTTTTATGAATAAAACAAGTTTTCTAACTTGAATGCGGTTTGAATCTTGCGAATTTTACTTAAAAATACAACTACCATACCGACTTCCAAGTTCTTAAGTTGATATGTTCGCCGCTAGAGAAAGATATTGCTGGCTGGAACTCACCTCATTTCAAGCAACAATACTGACGTCTGAATAAGCCAATGCGGGATGTGTACTTGTCCCAATTATGGCAATCTGCACAGCTGCCGCTCCACCCACTCCGTCAGCATCGTAGTAAAGCGCTCCTGTCGTGGTGTTGTATACGATTCGGTCATCGGCGTCATGAGCAGTCACTACTCCAGCCCCGGACCAGAACTGTCCGGCACTCAATGGTCCAACGATACTGCCAAGGCCAGCATAAACAGCTTTGCTGAACAGAAGCTTATCCACACCCAACTCAAAATCTGTCACAGTATCTTTATTCGTACTGGCATTCGCTGCCACATTAAACAAAAAATAATCACTGCCTGATCCTCCCGTCAGAGTGTCATTACCGTTCCCGCCGATTAACGTGTCATTTCCTGCACCTCCGTTCAATGTATCATTACCGGCTCCACCATCCAGAGAATCGTTATAGCCTGTGCCGGTCAGCGAGTTCGCCCCAGCATTTCCAATGATCCAAAGAGCATTCGTTACTGCCGAAGCATTCACATTAAGGGCTGTTGTTCCCGTCGTTACCGCCGCTGTTGCTGTACCTGTGCCGATAACCACTTTCTCAATACCCGTGTCACCAGCATACAAGGTCAGGGTGCTTGCTGTGGTTGAGGCAAATCGCACCTCATCTGTACCGCTCAGGCCACTATCAGCGAACTCAGCAGCAGGGTGATCGGTAGCCAAGCCGACAAAGTAAATATCAGAACCCTCTCCACCGTTCAAAATGTCAGTCCCTGCTTTGCCATCAAGGATATTAGTGCCGCTGTTGCCGATAAGAGTATTCGCCAACGCATTGCCAGTGCCATTTATGTCTGCTGTTCCAATCAATGTCAGGTTCTCTATATTTGCTCCTAAGATATAAGTAATGCTTGAGAACACCGTATCAGTACCCGCAGACGCAAGTTCCGTAACTATGTCACCGGCACTGTCCACATAATAGGTGTCATTGCCTGCTCCGCCCTGCATCGTATCAGTACCGGCTCCTCCATCAAGAATATTGTTGCCGCTGTTGCCGATAAGCGTATTCGCCAAGGTGTTACCTGTTCCATTAATGTCGGCTGTTCCTGTCAATGTCAGGTTTTCAACATTAGCTGTTAACGTGTAGGTAATACTCGATTGTACGGTATCAGTACCTGCCGATGCTGCTTCCGTTACCACATCACCGGCACTATCCACCACATAGGTGTCGTTTCCTGCTCCTCCCTGCATTGTATCATTACCAGCAACACCGTTGAGGATATTGTTACCGCTGTTGCCGATGATAAGATTGTCCAAAGCATTACCGGTTCCATTAATGGCCGCTGTTCCCGTCAGCGTCAGGTTCTCCACATTGGCAGTTAACGTGTAAGTAATACTCGATTGCACCGTATCAATACCTTCGTTCGCAAGTTCCGTCACAACGTCGCCGGTACTATCCACCACATAGGTGTCGTTACCGGCTCCACCCTGCATCGTATCATTACCGGTACCACCGTTGAGGATATTGTTGCCGCTGTTACCGATAAGGATATTCGCCAGCGTGTTACCGGTTCCATTCATGTCGGCTGTTCCCGTCAACGTCAGGTTTTCAACATTAGCTCCTAAGGTGTAGGTAATGCTGGAGAGCACTGTATCAGTACCTGCTGATGCTGATTCTGTAACGACATCACCGGCACTGTCCACCACATAAGTGTCATTGCCCGCACCTCCAACCATAGTGTCATTACCCGCTCCGCCATCCAACGTGTCGTTCCCTGCTAAACCAGTGAGGGTATTGTTGCCACTGTTACCGATGATAATGTTGTCCATGGTATTACCGGTTCCGTTGATGGCGGCTGTTCCTGTCAGGGTCAGGTTTTCAACATTTGCACCCAAAGTATAGGTAATGCTGGAAAGCACGGTATCTGTTCCTTCAGATGCCAGTTCCGTCACGACATCACCGGTACTGTCCACCACATAGGTGTCATTGCCCGCACCTCCCTGCATTGAATCATTTCCTGTTCCGCCGTCAAGCAAATCGTTACCGCCAAGGCCGTAAATCATGTCATTACCGCCCAAACCATATAAAGAATCATTACCTGCCGTACCAGTAAGTGTATCATTGCCTGCTGTACCAATGTTCGGGTCAGGTATAGTCGTAAAATCATAGGTCGAAGTACCGGCATAGTTGTTGCCTGCTGTATCTTGAATCGAGCCTGCGGCAAACGTCACAAAGTAGTGAGTGCTGTAGCTTAAATCAGTTGATGGGTTGAGCCTCAATGTGTTTCCCGATACCGTAAGGTTCGTACTCGTTGCTGCATCATAGCTTGCCACAAGAGGTCCTGCGGCTGAGCCGCTGTGGATTTCAACTGAGCCTGTGCCTTTCTGAATCGGCTCGCTGAAGGTCAGCACAATGTCACTGCCGATAGCAACGCCCGTCGCTGCATCTGCCGGACTGAAAATGGTGACTGCAGGCGGGGTCGAGTCGACAACAGTGACCGTGGCCTGGATGGCTGTTGTCGATTCAGCCCCACTGTTGTCCTTAGCCACGACGGTAAATGCATTTAGCATGCCGGTAATATCGGCAGCAGGTGTCCAGTAGGCCTGATGCGTTGCATCAATGGTGTTGTTCGTCACAGCATCATAGGCTGTGGCAGTAGCCTCATCAAGACCAATCTTGAGAGTACCGGTGCTGAGCGCCTTGATGACGAAAGCATCTACCGTGCCATCGACGTCCGCCGCATTCCCATGCGATTTCAGCTCTGCAAGAGTTATTGCTACAGGGGTGTTTTGACTGGTCGTGTCAACCGGAGCATTGAACACGGTCAGAGTTGGAGCATCGTTAACGGGTGTAATTTGTACAATGGAGCTGCCGGTGGCACTCAATGCTCCTCCTGTTCCTTGGTCACCTGTATTACCATCGGAAAAGGTCCAGTTGATCTGTACTGAGGCTGGCGGATTGTCGGAACTATTGCTGTACGCTATCTGCTGGATGAGAGAATTAACAATTGCATTCGTTGCATTGCTATTAAAGGTAATGAGTAAGGTACCTGCTGAATTAGTGATGACTTGACCCCTGATGTTGCCATTTTCTAAAAGGTCACTACCCTCTGTAAGTGCTCCAAGCGACCCTGAGGTTATGGCTGAAAAGTGATCTTCACTATTGGCTCCAGTATTGCGCTGCAGCAAGAGAGACGCCCCAGCATAGTTGCCGCTCGCAGAGAGTTCCGCATCGTTAATCTGAACGTCGTTGTCAAGTATAACAGGTGCGCCATTTTCGATTGTTTGGGTAATATTGCCAAATGAAGTATCAGGGCTTCCGTCAGGATTGTACCGAGCAAGACCAACGTTGAAGATCGAATGAGAGACCGAACCCGCCACAATGATTTTGCCGTCTGCCTCCACGATTACGCTTGTTGCTTCATCAGTAGCACCAAATTCCGAAGTGACTATTCCAAGACCATCTCCAAAGGTTGTATCAAGACTGCCATTAACGTTATATCGAGCTAAAGCAAAGTCCCTGCTAATAGAGTTCTGGGTGTACCCTGCAACAAGAATCTTTCCATCGGGCTGCAAAGTAACGCTGTTAGCTTTAGCATCAAAACCTCCAAAATCCGTAGTCACCTTGCCATTTCCATCAAAACTCGTATCAAGGCTCCCGTTGGAATTATAACGCGCTAAAGCAAAATGATGGTTACTGTACCCTGCCAGAATAATTTTACCATCAGACTGTAATACCATACTATAGGCAGCATCAAAACCATCAAAGTCTGTGGTGACCTGACCTGTATGCTGAGACGGATCATCAGTGGAGATGTCACCAAAAGTAGTATCAAGGTGCCCATTGGAATCGTAACGAACCAAACCAAAGTCAGCCGATCTGGATCCCATTGCAGCAAGAATCTTACCATCAGCTTGCTGGGTAATGCAATGGAAAGCTCCTAGAAAGTCACACCAAGCCTTTCCATCAACTGCAAACGATGTGTCGAGACTACCGTCAACATTCTAGCGGGCCAGAACTGAGTATGTATTTCCCTCGTACAGATAGGCATTTCCTCCTGCAAGAATTTTACCGTCAGATTGCAAGAAAAGGCTTTCGATTTCGGTACCAAAATCCGAAATAACTTTACCATCTCCTGAAAATGTAGTATCAAGACTTCCATCAGGATTGTAACGAGCAAGAGCGAATGCGCCAGATCCGCCTACAAGGATCTTGCCGTCTTTCTGCACTATAATGCTATGAGCTTCATCCCAACGTAGAGAGGTAAAGTCAGTAATAACCCTGCCAGACCCGCCACCAAACGTTGTATCAAGTCTGCCGTTGGTATCAAAGCGCGCTAAGCAAAAGTCTTCAACTTGAGCGTTTACATTGCCACCCGCAACCAGAATCTTCCCATCTGGTTGCAAGGCGGCACTATAACAATCACTATATGTTGAGTCAACAAGTTTCCCATCATTAAGAAACAGAAAGGAGGGCGCCTGATTGACAAGTTCTGTCGGGTCACCAAATACATAGTTATAATTTATGGTTGCATCTTTTACAATAACTTGATTTGCTTCAATTGGGCCGGTAGATACCTCCAGTGTCCAGTCTCCACCGGCAAATGCTCCACCCGTCAGGTTATCCGATGCAGCTACATCAGCGTTTATCAAATGCGATAATGTATCAATGAATTGGTGCCCCGTTGCACCCGCACCAACACTGCACCCATAAAGCAATAAATCGCCATTGTCGGTTAAAGAGTGCCCGATTGATTCCAGATGAGACTGGTATTCGGAAAGATTATTTTCGGTAAGAAGTGTACTGCCGATTGTTATGGATCCAGCAGAACCGTGGGAAATTATCTGTATTGAGTCATAGTCACTTTTCCCTGTCAGTACCGATTCTATCTGCAGCACCCCATCAGCACTTGCATTAAGAATATAGTATTCAGTTCCAGTGTCAAATTGCGAAACCAACAAGTCAATATCATTAACCCTACTGTCGATGAATACTATTGTTTTAGCCATGATAGAGGTTCTCCTGATTGAGTGGATAATTCAATTAGTTAACAGCCCGATTGGGTATTAAAAATATATGGCATATTTTTGTAATGGTAATTTTTAACTTTTATTTAATTATTTCATTTCTCCTCACTTTTAATTGTGCATCCGTATTTACGGGATATGTATATATATTTCCGTAATAATAAGTTAGTGTTATTACGGAAAATCGATACTTTCACATTACAAATAATACTATCTATCCTGATGGTTATCAAAAAAATATTTTTGTTGATTCCAATATATATTTCATCCCTAACCGATCTTTCTTGCCAACAGTTTATACTTGTGATCCAAAAAAAGCAGTACAGTTGAAGGCGACCACAAGGGGCGACCGTAAGTTGCAATGCTCTATGAGTGCAAATAGATAAGAGGTAGCGAATAAGTCATTCTGTAAGCCTTTCTTAAAAGAACGTTTTGGTATGCGGATTTCCTATCTCCTGTTGTCTGTGGATAGTAAAGTGATGTATCCGTGAAGAAAATTCTTTATATTGTCTGCATGATTGCCTTTGTTTGTTGAAGTGACAAGGATGGTGGATGGCGCTTAATCTTTTTACCAGCAACCGGATGGAAGTTCTGGTTGATGCACTTGGTACAAACCTGCGGGAACCTCCTGCCACAGCTTTTACCAAAGAAGTGATTGTTGTTCAGAGCAAGGGAATGCAGCGGTGGCTTTCAATGCAGCTGGCGTCCCGTTTCGGTGTATGGGCTAACGGGCATTACCCGTTTCCGAATGCCATGGTTCATGAGCTTTTTGAGATGTTCTTTTCTCCTGCTCCTGACTCCACATTGTTTTCACCGGAAGTGATGGTATGGAAAATTATGCGGCTTTTGCCTGAGCTTGTTCATAGCGCCCCTTTCAGCACTCTGCAACACTATCTAACAGACGACCAGGATGGGATGAAGCGGTTTCAGCTGTCAGAAAAAATTGCCGATACTTTTGATCAGTATACCTTTTATCGTCCCGAGATGCTTCGCGACTGGGAAGCTGCAGTGCCAGGCAGCTCTGCAGAAGGGTGGCAGCCGATTCTGTGGCGCCAGCTGAGTATTGGACATCAGGGGAAGCATCGGGGAAAACTGAAGGAGAGTTTTTGCAGGCAAATGAACGCGGCAACAACCGGAGCAGTGGATTTCCCTGAAAGAATTGCCCTTTTCGGAATTTCCTACCTGCCGAAATTCCATCTCGACATATTTTCGGCTGTTTCAACCGTGACAGAGGTGAACCTTTTTCTTTTGAGTCCGACCAGAGAATACTGGGGAGACATTATATCAAAAAAGGCACTTGCAAGGCTTTCGGCTCAGGAGCGTGCGTTGCGTACCGAGGGCAACCCGCTTCTTTCATCGCTTGGAACGATTGGTCGGGACTTCTCTGACATGATCATCGACTTGGGTGATGTAGCATTAACTCAGGATGAAAGGTATAGTGATCCGGGAGAGTCAACGTTGCTGCATGCACTGCAGTCCGACATCCTGAACCTATCCTGTGCTGGAGAAGAGGGTGCCAGGAGGATTCTTGAGCCTGGAGACCGGTCGATCTGGATCCACTCCTGCCACAGTCCGCTGCGTGAAATTGAGGTGCTGCACGATAACATCCTCTTTATGCTCGATAAACTGAGCGGTCTCGCTCTGAGGGACATTGTGGTGATGACACCGGATATTGAGAGCTATTCACCCTATATTTCAAGTGTTTTCGGGGCCGTAGCGGATGGTTCTTCCGTACTTCACTACTCGATTGCGGATCGGCGGATGATGAATGAGGGTGAAATTGCCCGTGCAGTTCTGAAACTGCTTGCGCTCCCCGACAGTCGTTTACACGCATCTGACCTCTTTGACCTGCTGGCTTCGCCGCCGGTGAGCCGCTGCTTTTCGTTGTGTGACGAAGAGCTTGAAATCATACGGGGCTGGATTGAAAAAAGCGGAATCCGCTGGGGAATGGATGAAGGCGACCGCACCGGCAGGGGGCTGCCGGCTTATCGCGAAAACTCATGGATGGCTGGGCTTGACCGGCTGCTGCTTGGGTATGCCATGCCGGATGAAGGAGTGCTTTTCAATGATATCCTTCCCTATGATGACCTCTCCGGTTCTGCAGCGGAAACGCTCGGCAAGTTTGCGGAGTTTGTAAATGCGGTTGACACTGTTGTGAAAAGTCTTGAGCGACCGCGTTCCATTGGCGACTGGTGCCAGCAGTTTCAAACGTTGCTCAAAGACTTTATTCTACCTGACGAGAGTTCTGAACGGGAATATACAGCGATTGCAATGTTGACGGAGCAGATTTCCGGAAATGCAGCCTTGGCTGAGTTTTCCGGAGAGGTCAGTTCAACAGTTATTCTTTCCTGGTTCAGATCGCGTCTTGAACAGCAGGAGCAGGGAATCGGTTTCATGACCGGAGGAATTACCTTTTGCGCCATGCTTCCCATGAGGAGTATCCCCTTCAAAGTTGTCGCCCTCATCGGCATGAACGACTCCGCCTTTCCACGTCAGAGCAGAGCTCCCGGATTTGACCTGGTGGCACAGAGCCCATGCAGGGGAGACCGGTCACTGCGTAACGAGGACCGATATCTTTTTCTTGAATCCATTCTTTCAGCACGCGATCTGCTCTATATCAGCTATGTCGGACAAAGCATCAAAGACAACAGCGAATCTCCTCCCTCGGTGCTGGTCAGTGAACTGCTTGATACGGTCCGAAGGGGTTTTTCACTTCCGGATCAACGTGCCGTTGAACAGCATCTTGTCGTGCGTCACCGCCTTCAGGCATTTAATGCGGATTATTTTTCTGATGAATCCCAGCTCTTCAGCTATTCGACTGAAAATTACAAGGCACTTATTGAAAAAGAGAGCAGCCAGACTGAGCGGCCTTTTATAGATGAACCCCTTAAGCCCCCCTCGGATGAATGGAAAACTGTGCCGCTTGAAAAGCTTTTACGATTCTATGATAATCCATCGGGATTTTTTCTTGAACACCGGCTTGGTATCCGGGTTGAGGCAACGGTACTGCCGCTTGAAGATCGAGAGCATTTTACCCTTGAGGGAATTGAGCTTTACAGTCTGAAGCAGGAGTTACTGGAGGTTGAACTTGGCGAAGGAAACGCGGAAGAGATGCTGCCGATTTTCAGGAGCAGAGGCATGCTTCCACCTGCACGGCATGGTGAAGAGATGTTCAGAAAAATGCTTGATGAAGTTCGGGATTTTGCGGGTATTGTGCGTGAAAAGAGCGGAAGTGAGACACCGCTTGCACCGCTTGAGGTTGATCTTCAACTTGGTGAATTTCGCCTGACCGGTATACTTGAACATCTGATGCCTCATCGGTTGCTTCGCTATCGGTGCGCCAAACTGAAAATTAAAGATCAGATGAGAAGCTGGATCGAACATCTCTTACTGAACTCTGTAGCTGAGACGGGATACCCGGTTGAGACCACTCTTGTTATGTCGAATACTATCAGGAACTTTTTGCCGGTGTCCTGTGCGGCCGGCCATCTGGAGAAGCTTCTGAACTTTTACTGGAAGGGGCTTTCCAGACCGCTGCATTTTTTCCCTCGATCATCTTTTGCCTATGCAGTAAAAGGGTCACTTGAAGCTGCCCGCAGGGAGTGGAGGGATGACACGTTCAATAACTATCCGGGAGAGGGTTCTGAACCATCCATCCGCCGTTGTTTTGGCTCTTTGGAACCTTTTGATGAGGAGTTCTGCTCGGTTGCTGTTGAATTGCTCGGACCGATGATAGAATCGGAAACAAAGTGCTGAGGATTGAGTCGCGAGCTGGATCAAGAGAGATCCCTCACAGGAACTTAGGGATGACCGGAAGGGAGAGGGAATATAAATGTGTGATGGGAGATTATGAAAACACTGGAGCATGCTGCGATTGAGTTGTCGGGGATGAATTTGATTGAGGCCAGTGCGGGGACTGGCAAGACCTATGCTATTGCTTCGCTCTATCTGCGGATGCTTGTGGAAAAAGAGCTTCGTCCTGAAGAGATTCTTGTGGTGACTTATACAGATGCTGCTACAAAGGAGCTTCGGGCAAGGATACGCAGCCGTATCAGTGAGGCTTTGGAGGTAATGGATGGTAGGGAGACGGAAGATGCTTTTCTTCGGGTGTTTTCTGAGTACTCACGCACCGTTGGTTTGACACGAGTTAAGGAAATACTTGAAAGGGCACTTGGTGATTTCGATACAGCGTCGATTTATACAATTCACGGTTTTTGTCTTCGGGTACTGCAGGATAATGTCTTTGAAAGTGGTTCCCTCTATGACACCAAACTGATCACTGATCAGACGGAACTGCTTCAGGAGCTTCTGGATGATTTCTGGCGGATGCACTTTTTTAATGAATCTGCGACATTGCTCAGCTACGCTCTCCAGCATAAAGCATCAGATGTGTTTACATCACTTTTAAATGGCATACACACCGGTTCAGGAGTCAAGGTAATTCCTGAATTCAGTAACGAAGATATTGCTGCACTTGAGGTGGAATGCCATGAGACCGGTAAAGAGATCGGGAAGATGTGGCAAGAGAGAAAAGCGGCCATAGAAGAGCTTATGAAGAGCGATAAAGGCCTGAGCAGAGCAGTAGAAGCTTATCCATCAGAGCTTATTGAGCCGCTTTTTGTCAGAATGGAAGCTTATGTGGAAGGCGGCAATCCTTTTGACTTATTTGATGGGTTTGTCAAGTTCACAAAGTCAGGCATTACCAGAGGCACAAAGCCAAAAAGCTCAGTTCCGGTTCACGCTTTTTTTGATCTCTGTGAAACACTTCATGCAGCTGTACAACAACGGTTTCTTGCCCTGCAGGCTGAACTGGTCAGCTTTTTCAGGACGAATATGCCGCTTCGCAAGCAGGCCGGAAATGTCCGTTTCTTTGATGACCTTCTTGAAGATCTTTATCATGCGCTTGTTTCTGAGAGCGGGGGAAAGGCGCTTGCTGTTCTGCTTCGAAAAAAGTACCGAGCGGCATTGATTGATGAGTTCCAGGATACCGACCCGGTACAATATGAAATTTTCAGAACAATCTATACCGGTTCGGATGAACCGCTTTTTCTTATTGGCGATCCCAAACAGGCTATCTACAGTTTCCGGGGCGCTGATATTTTTGCCTATATGAAAGCGGCTCGGGAAGCAGGTCGGGAGAGACGCTTTACCATAACTGAAAACTGGCGTTCGACACCGCGGCTGCTTAAGGCCTTCAATATGCTTTTCGATCAGAAAAGAAACCCCTTTATTTATGAGGAGATTGTGTATCACCCGCTGAAAGCTGGAGGTACTCAAACGTGCCAGCCTGCAGAAGAGCCTGCTATGGCTCCATTGCAACTCTTGTTCATGGATTCTCATGATGAAAAAAACGGCATGTTGACGGTAGATAAGGCTGGCATTTTGGCGTCATCTGCCGTTGCCAATGAGATTGACCGTCTTTTGAACGAAAGCAAAAAGCCTGAAACAGGTACCCTTCTAATCGGCAGCCGGCAGATAACGGCAGGTGATATTGCAGTTATTGTGCGCACTCACCGGCAGGCGGGAATGGTTTTGCATGCTCTCAGAACAAGGGGCATTGCCGGGGTGATGCGAAGTGATATGAGCATTTTTGCTTCAACTGAGGCTGAGGAAGTGAGTATTCTGCTTTCGGCCTTGTGTGATCCGGGAAACGAGACGAAGGTTCGGTCAGCTCTGGTGACCGATATTCTCGGCCGATCAGGTAATGATATTGCAGATCTGATGGATGATGACGAAGGATGGACGCAATGTCTCAGAGATTTCCATTATTATCATCATCGTTGGGCTGAACGAGGATTTATGGTGATGATTCGTGAGCTGATGGCAAAAGAGGGCGTGCGCGGTCGTCTTCTTGGAACGGCGGATTTGTCGGGCGAACGAAAGTTGACCGACCTCCTGCACTGTTTTGAGCTGCTTCATAGTCGGGAGCATGAAGGGGGGCCCGGTATGGAAGGGCTTACGGCATGGTTCTGCGAACGGCTTGGAGCTGCAGATGAGGCCGATGAGTATCAGATACGTCTTGAAACGGATGAGTCTGCCGTTAAAATAGTTACCATCCATGTCAGTAAAGGTTTGGAGTACCCTGTAGTGTTTTGTCCTTTTCTGTGGGGAAAGGTGGACAACAAAGGAAATGTGCTTATGTTTCATGATGAAGATGGGCAGCTCGTCACGGTCAGGAAGTTCAGCATACTTCTGTTCATGGCGGCTGAAAGAGGTAAAAC
>Ga0364881_10567_pt1 | contig 17965 bp, 15 predicted proteins | sample ExccelJu500001D4_5_FD_206923 | JGI IMG/M metagenome (GOLD analysis project Ga0364881, IMG submission 206923) | Enriched cells from Trout Bog Lake Hypolimnion, Wisconsin, USA - BchlTB.July30.5000.01.D4 | ecosystem: Environmental > Aquatic > Freshwater > Lake > Hypolimnion/Profundal zone | place...
CTCGGCGAAACCGGGAATTGGGGGCGGGAGGACGTCGTGCGCATTCTGCTCAAACAGCCGACCACCGCCCGGTACGTCGTCGAAAAGGTCTGCCGGTGGTTCGTCTCGGAGAGTACTCCCCCGCCGGAGAACGTCATCGCGCCGCTGGCTGGGAGTTTTGCCAAGGACTACGATATCGCGCGCCTGGTCGAAACCGTATTGCGGTCGAACCTATTCTTCTCGGCCCTCGGGGAAAAGATCAAGAGCCCGGTCGATTTTGCCGTCGGCCTCGTTCGCGCGTTCGGCGCCAGGGTGCCGACGCTCCAGTTGACCCAGGACTTGGCCGCGCTGGGGCAGGACCTGATGGAGCCGCCCACGCTAAAGGGCTGGGCCGGTGGCCGAAACTGGATCAATCGGTTCACCGTGTTGGGCCGCGCCCGGCTTGCCCAGGAATTATTGGGCGATTCCGGCCCCTATGCCGGCAAGCTCGATCCCGAGAGCGTCGCCGCCAAACACGGCCAGAACTCGCCGGATAGAGTGCAGGCGTTTTTGTTCAATCTGTTGGTCCAGGACACCGTGGCCGAGGCGGCGCGATCTGCGGTGGTGGGGAGTCTGCCCGCCTCGGCCCCGGAACGACTGCGGCAATTGGCCGGCGGGATCGCCGCCCTCCCGGAGTTCAACCTCGCCTGAGGGGAAAAAAGGATGCCCATGACACGACCTTCGAGACGAGACTTCCTGAAAGGCACCGTTTGCGCCTCCGCCTTCGTAGGCTGCGGCGGGGCCGCGGGGCTTTTCCAACGGACGGCCCTGGCCGCCGGCGCGCAACCAGAGGGACGCGGCACGGCGCTCGTCGTGATCCAGCTTTCCGGCGGCAACGACGGTCTCAACACCGTGGTCCCGTACGAGGATGACGCCTACCACCGCAGCCGCCCGACGCTGCGCCTGGCGGCGGATCGGGTCCACAAGCTCGAGGCGGGGCTTGGTCTGCACCCGGACATGCCCGCCTTCGCCCGGCTCTATCACGAGGGTCGGCTCAGCATCGTCCAGGGCGTAGGCTACCCCAACTCCAAGCGCGATCACCCCGTGGCGATGCGGGACTGGGAGACGGCGATGCCGCAGCAGGCGCTGGCGCAGACTGGGTGGGGAGGACGGGTGGCCGATTTCGCCCACGCCAGCCCCATTACCGATGTCCCGAGTGTCTTTGTCGGACCGATCGCGCCCCCCTTCGGCGTCCGGGCCGGGGAGGCGGTAGTGCCGGCCATCCGATCACTCGAGGAATGGCTGCCGTCGCCAAGGATGTGGCTAACCGCTCAAGGGACCCAGGCGCCAGGCACCGGGCAACCCAGCCCGACACCCAGCCCGATGCTGGATTTCTTGCGCGAGTCCACCGCTCGGGCTTACGCCGCACGAGACCGAATCCAAAGCAGTCGGCGCGCCCAGTCCTCGGACTATCCACGCTACCCCCTGGCACAGTCCCTGAAATCCGTGGCGCAACTGATCCGGGCCGAATTGGGGATTCGCTTCTACCTCACCGAATTAGGAGGCGGCGACATCGGCGGATTCGATTCCCACGCCGGCCAGGTGTTGAATCATGGGTCCTTGCTCAAGGAACTCTCCGAGTCCGTCGCCGCGTTCGCCGCCGACCTCCAGCGCGACCGGCTCTTCGACTCGGTGCTGGTGATGACGTTCTCCGAGTTCGGCCGGAGCCTGTCGGAAAACGGACGGCGCGGGACCGATCACGGCGCGGCAGCGCCGGTGTTCCTGGCGGGCGGGCGTCTCAAGGGCGGGCTGGTGGGAAAACACCCGAGTCTCACGGATCTCGACCAGGACGCGCCGAAATTCCACACCGACTTTCGCCGCCTCTACGCGACGGCGTTGGACGGGTGGCTGGGGATCGACAGCGGACAGATCCTCCGGGGAACTTTTGCTCCGGTGGAAGGGGTGAAGTTTGGGTAGCCGGGGGAGAAGATAAGACAGAAAGATTTTAGACAGAAAAATGGGGGGAAACGGGCCTCCGGAATGCAAACCGGAGATTCGCGGAGGATCTCATCCCCAATTAAGCAGGCAACTGGGGCCAAAGACCCCGAGCACGAGGGCGCAAGCGAGCTTTCTCATAGTGACAGCATTTGACCGCCTTCCGTTGAAATCGTCACGCGCGTTCCGCCGCCGAACGGTCCGCATCAGCGGCGCGCCGCCGACAGGCCTGGGACACGACGCGGGTGCTATCGGTGCGTCCACTCGATCCACCTGGTTGGCCGTCCACCCCGCACCCTGATCGATGTCGTCATCGAGTCCAACGCTCAGCTCCGTAGCGGCATCTTTGTAGCACCCAGACCACCCTGTCACGCGCCCGAGCCCCGTCGGGGCCACATAGGAACTCCCCCCTCAACCTATGCCGCCCCGCTGGGGCTCGACTGGATGCTTGGGGTTCCCGCTTCTACACATATTCCGCTCCTACGGAGCTGCCACCTGGAAACGCGTAACGGTCAAGGTGAGCGACGGGAGGCCGCCGCTGATGACGTTCGATTGGTTTCCTGAGCTGAACGGCTGGCTCCCGTCCGCTGGACTGTCTGGCGGGAGAAATCGCTCGCGGGCTTCTCGCCCAGTGCGGCCAGCCAATTCTGGTCGATGATGAGGGAATCGTACGTGTCCCAGCCTCGCTCGGCTTTAAACTTGAACCAAGTCATTTGCTTGTAGACGTCTTCATTTTTGGGCGGCTGGTCGAAATAGCGAAACCAACCGTTCGGGACATCGTAAACGTAATAACTGTGCCAATGCAGGTCTGAATTATGCCCGGTCGGCTCGGGATTTCGGGCCATGTGCAACAAGGCCCACCGAACCCCGTTGTCGGTGCTCATTTTGCACCAGCAGAGCGCGTTATCAACGTACCAAGGACGCGAATCTCGAATTCGGTACCAAGCGAGCAGCTTGTACTCCAGCACCTTAACGCCATTCAAATTGCTGTATGACCCGCTTTCGATTTCCACGACACAATTGGTGTGGAGTTCGCCGAATTCCATCGCTTGCCAGTCTCGGCCTCCACAGGTGCAAACCGAGACAGCTAAGGCAACCAAACCCCGAAAAAAGGCGTTCATGGTCCTTTTCTCCAACGCTCCGGACCTGCGAACCCGCGCCACACGCCTACAGCATGACAGGAAACCATATGGGCAGGGTTCGCCGCGGCGGAATGGTTAGCCGGTTTGGGTTTCACTGCGACTGAATACTCTCCGCCCGACTGCAAAAGCGCCAGCACAAACCAACGGCATCAGCAGGGTGAAAGCACCCATCTTGAGGAGAACGGACGCCGCAGTGATCCCCCCGTGGGCGATCCGCAAGTACGTGCGCCCGTCGGTAAAGTATGGCCAGGCAAATAGAAAGCCGGCGATGAGTCCGAAGCACGTGACGATGAATACCCTGCTCGTGTATCGCGCGCAGAGCAGAGCCCCGAGTGGGATAGACGCGACGACGAGGTGATATGGCCACTCAACACCGCCTGGCGGGGTCGGGAGGATAAACGGCCCGGACACGATCAGAGCAGCCACGATCCATAAGGCCAAAAATGTGATGCTCCTTTTCATTCGACTGCGCGAAGGCTGGTTAAGGATGCCGATCACCGACCCCGAGCCAGTGATCGCGCATGTGAAACGGAAACGTCGTCGCGTGGTTCGGTACCTCTGCTTGGTTAGGCCGCATGGTCATGGTGTTGCCGGTCGAGTGTTCGCCACCGATGCGAAAATGCAACTCGCGCTCCAATCTGAATTCGATGGTGTTCAGTGCCATGAGGGTAATGCGGCGTAACGGCGTGGCTCACCGGCGGCGGGCGAGGGGGTCAAAATTGCGAACGCAGCCGATTTCGCGCCGTCCAGTGAAATCGCCGGGTTAAGCGGTTTTCTCACTTGGTTAGTGATCCCTTTCCGAATTTCTCAGCCAGTTTTCTGCTGAGGTCATCCTTTGCTCGATCTCCCTGTGGAGGGAGCCGATACCGTCCGAACCGTTGGACCTCGACCGTCATATCGAGCTCGCCTTTGCGGTGGTAGACGTAGCACGATAAACCCTCCGGACCGGCATATGCGGCGACAAGTGTCGGCTGGGCGATGGAGCTGTTAGAGCCAATAGTGCCAGGCCGGAAGCCGTGGTCGTTTAGCACTTTCTCAATGAAGGCTAGAGCAGGCGGGACAGTATAGGTCTCCGAGGCGTTGGGTAGCCGAGCCGTAACGGACTGACGAGCCATAGGGTCGCAACCCAGCAAGGCGGCTGTGCTTAGAAGAAAGACGAATCTTGCGGTACGCATGATCATCCTAACTGTCGTCCTCACTGGCGCGGCGCCAATGACGTCCGTAACGTGCACAGGCCGGCATCGCCACGTTCAGTGAAGGCCGATGGTTACACATGGGCTTTCGGCGTTGGCGGGCGACTTCTCGTAAGAAACGCCCCCACGACAGCCAACACCGCTGAATAGGTGACCGTGCCAAAGAGCATGCCCCACAGGAAAAGCAGTCCAAGACTGCCGTCGTTCCCTCCGTAGTGCCGTATGACGAATGGCTGTGCAAGATCTAGAAATGGCGTGTAGATGATCCAGAAGCGGCCCCCTAACCGAATCGCGAGCCACTGGAGCGGGATTGAAAGCATGAAGATGATGAGGAAACGGCGCAACATTTCATGAGGGTCTGTAACTATTGACTGTACGGACCGGTGGTTCGGTGTTGCCATTTGGGCGATCCAAAAAGCCGAATTCGAATAACCTACTTATTTCAAGGCACTTGAGCATCGATCGTCACGATTCCCGTTCGGTGTTCCGCTGCCGGAAACCCGCGCATCGGTTTAGCTGAAAGTGCCTCATAATCGGCCTGAACTGCAAGGAGTATAGTCTGGCTGGTTCGATGATCAAAGAACAAACGGATAATCCTACCTTCTTTTTCTGAAACCCTGGACCGCCATTGTCCAATGGACCCAGCCAGAATTCCTGCATTCAAGCATGAAAACCGCGCCACCAATGAAAAGTACCCATCAACCCCTTCGCCGCCCGCACACGGCTTTTGCCACAAAAGAGTCCTCCTGAGGAGGCCGCAGGATGGACGACACAGGGAACCCCTTTCCATGAATCTCAAGACGGTGAGCCGCGCCGGAAGTTCCCCTCCCCCCGCGACACTTCGCGGGGGGAGGGCAGGGAGAGGGGTTCGTCCGCTCGTCGGTTCCCGGGACAGGATGACCTTTGGCTTGGAGGCTTGGGTGGGCGTGCTGAGGTGCCGACGCTGGCAGTGAACGCACACGCGGCCCCTCTCCCTGCCCCTCCCCCCGCTCGATTCCTCGCGGACGGAGGGGAGCCGTCGCCCGCGCGTTGGAAGAACGTGCGCCGGGGTTGATCCTGACGCGGCCGACGAATCGCCTCGCGATGAACGAGCTTATCCGATCATCGATGAAACCCCTTGCTCACCGGCCGAGCCCGGTGATGAAATCGATCACCGGTTTCACGTCTCTCGGCGTCGTGAGGAAATGGCCTTCACCCTCCCGGATGAGGACGGTGATCTGACCGCCGAGTTCGTGGTATTTCTGCTCGACCATCCGGGTCTGGTCATTGAGCGAGGGATCGAGGCTGCCGCAGACATGGAGCAATGGCACCCCGGCCTTGGTCAATGGGGCCAGGCGGTCGAGGAGCGGTTGGTTCGACATGTGGCAGCGCAGGATCGGGTTCTCGGCATAAACGCACGACACTTTGTCCGGATTCTCGATCGCCCAGGCGTAAGCCTCGCCGGCGGCGCCCCCGGCGCCTTCCATCACCGGCTTCGAGGACAACCCGTGCTCAGTCAGGTGCCGATAAACCGCGTCCCAGTGCGCGCGCGAGGGGCCGTCGCCATTGTAGGGGACCGGGCCGACGACGAGGTGAAATCCGCGGGCCAACAAGGCGAAATCCACCGCCGCCTCGCGGGGGACGAACGCCGCCCGAAAGACCCAGGGATTTCCGGCCGCCGGGGTTTTGGGCGCGATGACCGTGATGGTTCCCTCCACGCCCGGCAGATCGAATGCGTAGCGGTCGTAACACTCGACAAACCCCGGCCCGCGACAGGTGATATAGGTTCCTTCCTTCGGGCACTCGCACGACATCGTAGCGGTCAAACCCGTGCCAGGTGGTCTTCTCGCCCACAAAGGCTGAGGCGGATGGGGCGGTGGTTGATTCCGCACCAACGGACAGGTCTGAGATTCCGCAGGTAAGGACGGCGACCAATGCCAGACCGGCAAGCGTAGCGATGGTGGATTCAGCGAAGGGAGCGACGGAGTTCATAATCACGATTCAAGCAACGAACGCATCTTTCATCGGACGCCATCCTAACAGGTTGGGGGACCAATGAAATCCCAAAAACGGGGCGAGGTCGCCGCGTGCCCAGCTCCCCCACAGAATGACTGGGATTCGACCAGAGCCTAAGAAAACTGGCGTGTAAGGTTTGACGATTCGGCGTGTGCCGGATTAACTTGAACGGGAGGAACGTGAAGGTCGAGCCAATGCAGCAGTCCGTCCGCAAAGTGGTCGGTCGTCCGCTCAGCCTTTCCCGCCGGCTGGCCCACTTGGAGGACCTGGCGGGGTTCCTCAACCAACACGCCCATGGAGCACTCGCCAGAGCCGAGGGAGATTACTTCCCGATTCGAAAAACTGTTGGTCGCCCTCGCCGCTGAGCCCGTGGATTTCGCCGTGGTCGGGGGACTGGCGGTGATCTTCAACGGTTACCCGCGGCTGACACGCAAGCTGGACGTGCAGGCCATGCGGGAGATCCTTGAGCGGGAAGGCCATTGACTCGGCTCATCTGGCCTTCCTCGCTCCCCACGACTCTCCGCCACCCGGCCTGTGGGCCAATCAACCCTGAGAGAGGGGATCCTCGGTGGACCGCGAGGAGGTCTTCCTGGGCTCGGGCGCTTCCGGGGCCGGCGGGGGCTCCGGGGCCTGGTTCATTTGCTCGATCATCGGCTGGACTTTCTTCCAGACCTCGCGCGGCACCTTGTCCTGTTCTTCGGAGGTCTCGATCGCGCCGTCGAAGACCAACTTGCCGTCCTTGTCATGCGCCGTGAGATGCTTCTTGGGGTTGGCGACAATCACGCATGTGCCCGATTCGTCGGTCTTGACGATGGTGCGGACCGAGTCGTGGTCGCTCTTGATGGTCACGATCGCGTTCTTGTCCACCTCCACGCCGCCGCGGGGCAGGTTTTCCAACGCGGGCGGAACGGGATGGGCGCCGCGCCGGGCCTCGCGGACTTGCGCCATGGCTTCGGCCACCGCTTTGCGCGCTTGGTCCACGCCGCGCCGGACCTCGACTTGGATATTCTCCTGGTTCACCCCGGCGCGCGCCAGGGATTCCCGCAGGTCTTTCAGATTCTCGGTCAATCCATCCTTGAGTTGCGTGTGGAACTGTTTGAAGCCATCCAAGGCGCCCCCATCACCCAGGAACGTAATATTACTCGCTTTGACCTTGGCCAACGTGGCCGAGGCCGTTTGCTTCTTGCCGCCGCGATAGTAGCCCAACTCCACCTTGTCCCCCTCCTTGCGCATCTGGACCAGCTTGCGCAATTGTGCCGCCAATACCAGTTTTTGGCCGTCGAACTCCACCAGCACATCGTTCTTCTGCAATCCCGCCTTGGCCGCCGGACTATTGGTGGCCACGTAGGTGACGAGCAATCCTTCGCCCGGCTGCAAGGCCAGTTGCGACGTCAACGCATCGGACGGCTCTTCCGTTGACACCCCCAGCCACGCCCCTTCCTTGCCCGCGACGGTCGCAACCCCCGAGTCGTCTTCCACACTTTTGACGAAGAACCGCGTCGGTCCGGTCCCGGTTCCGCCCGAACCGAAGGTCACCACGCCACCCCCACCACCGCCGCCACCGCTACTGCCACCACTGCCGCTACTGCCACTACTGCCGCTACTGCCACCACTGCCGCTACTGCCACCACTGCCGCTACTGCCACTACTGCCGCCGCCCGCGCCCCCGCCCAGGGTGCGAACGATCACGTGGCGTTCCCCGGTAGTCTGCGGCGCCTGGTCATCGCTGGTGACGGTGGTGACAATCACCCGCCGCTCAATTTTCGGGTTGGATTCCTCGGTGGCCGGCGTCGGCGGCGGATCAGTCTCGTTCAGGCTCGTACGGGGCACGATGCCATGAGCGGTAGTCGCGATCCCGACGGCCAGGGCCCCGGTCGCCAGCAGCATTTCCCAACTGTGGTTAGTTCTAATGTGTTTCATAGTATTCACTGTTAACGGTTAATAGGTTTCAAATCGCACGGGCACTACCTCGACGCGCGGCACGCGCCGCGCCACCTCGAGTCCCCGCCGGGAGTCCCGCAGCACCACCTCATCCATCCACTGCCGGCAGCGGAACCGCACCGGCTCGCCGTCGGGCAGTGCGGCCACGGTGTCGAACGTCGAGACCAGTTGCTGATCGATCTGCACATGGTCGGCGTTCATTGGTGCCGCCGAGATGAACGCCCCGCCCACCACCGGCACATGCGCCCGCCAGACCATCAGGCCCATGACCACCACGGCCGCCAGGGCGGGAGCGAGCCAGCGCCAACTCATCGCCAGCCAGGCTGGCGCGGCGGCAGGGGTGGGATCGGGAGCCGCGATCCGCCGGCCAGGTTGCGCCGCAAGAGCGGTCTGGACCTCGGCATCCCGCACGCGAGACGGCGCCGCGGACTTGAGGCGTTGGAGGAAATCGGCCGGCAAGGGCGCGGGCCGGGCCCGGCGCAATTCGGCCTCCAACCGTTCCCATTCGTTCTCGTTCAGGTCCATGGCATCAACCTTTCAACGATTCGATTAACGATCCGCGCCCCAGGCTCCTGCGCAACTCCTCGAGGCCATACCGATAGCGAGACGCCGCCGTGTTGGCGGGGATGGCCAGCGTCTCCGCAATCTCGGCAAAGGTCAGGCCGCCCCAGGTCTTGAGGGTGACCACCTCGCGGTAGATGTGCGGCATTTCGCGCATGGCGTTCTGGATCAGTAAATTCCGTTCCCGGTCCTCGACGGTGGAGTCGAACCATCCGTCCGGGGTCTCGGCGTGAGCGGCGGCCTCGCGGGCAGCGCGGCGATCCGCACTGCGCCCCCAATCGGCCGCCCGGCGGCGGATAGTGGCATAAACCAGGGCGAGCGGGGGCGGCGCCCCGTCAACCTGCCGTTGCCAGGACTCGACGACGGCCTCCTGCACCAGGTCCTGCGCATCCGCCTCGCAGCGGCTTTGCTGGCGGGCAAAGAGCAGTAGTCCGGGAGCGTGGCTAAGGACCCACGCGTCCCATTCGTTTCGTTTCGCCATTTCATTTGAGGAACCGCTATTCACGCGATTTCATCCGGTAAAGCGCCGCCCGCCGGATTTCTTGTTTAAGAATCTTCCGACCTCCCCGGTCCGATTCCGACCGTGCGCCGGTGCGCCCGGTCATGCCCCGTCCTGCGACCACCAGCCTGAATCGACCCGCCAGCGCCCCCGCTCGCGGTGGAGTTCTTGAGCGCCAAATCATAGCCCGTGCGGGCCGTCGCGAATCGAGAGCTGAAGCGCATCCTGAAACTCTGGCGCTGGCGGGAAAGGATTGCAACCTTTGAAGCAGCCGTTCCCATTGGGGGACTGCCTTCGGGTTGGGTGTCCACGCTTTAGCGTGTTTGGCGCCAGCGGACCCCCTGAAGGGTCCCGCCTTTGCTGAGGCTACGGCGGACAAGGGACACCCAACACCGCCATCTCGCCAAAATGAGACTGGCCTATGAAGCGGCGATGGGGCTGCTGAAATAGCCGCTTGACCGTGTCCCCCCAACTTTGTAATGCTGCCGCCAAGATGTCTGTGAGTGAAAGGCAATGTCTCCTCACCGGCGCAGCGCCCATCGCCGCCGCGCGACTTCAGAATCAACCCTCGGTCAACCTATGCAACCCCCGAACAAACCTGCCTCCAAAACCAGGATCGCGCTCACTTGGCTGTTCCTGATCACAAACATCGTCTTCTGGTGCGCCTTCTGGTTCTGGCGCAGCCGCGGTCGAGCAACGCCCCACGAATCCGGCCCCCTGCTCTTCCATTCCATCTTCATGATCGTAAGCGGCGGATTCTTACTCGCAGTTGGGGTGGGGGCCTACCTGCTGACGATTTTGACCTGTGGCCTGACTTTTGATTTCACCCGGCCCGTTTGGGGTGGACTCAAGGGCAGGCTCTTCCTGGCCAACATCCTGGTGCCGATCTTCTTCGCCTTGGGCTTGGGCTGCCTATTCTCGGTGTTCATCAGCCCCGTCCTGACCGCCCTGGGGACGGATGACGGGATCGCCAATTTGCTGCCCATGATGGCGATCGTGGCGATCGTGCAAGTGGTCCAACTCTGGGTGCTGGTCTGGGCGCCGCTAGAACGCCGCGTCATCGCCAGGCGGTTGGCCGCCCTGGGCATAACACCGCCCCAGTTGGCGGGTGGCACCCTGGTCGGACTCTCGAACCCCGCGAGCGGTCTGGCCAAGCGCTTCGCCACGATCGAAGAAGACATGGGCGCCCTGTGGGTAAGCCAGGACCAGCTCGTGTTCTGGGGCGATGGTGAACAATTCGGATTGACGCGAGATCAGATTATCCAAATCGAACGGAAGGTGGACGCGAGGAGCACCACGATGCTCTGTGGTTTGGCGCACGTCATCCTTCACGTCCGGCAGTCCGACGGCAGCGAACGGCTGATCCGCCTCCATGTGGAAGGTCTCTGGACCATGGGTCAAAAACGGCGGATGATGGACCGTCTCTCGGATACGCTCAGCACCTGGCACGCCGCCGCCGTGCCCGCATAATCTCGCCGAACCCGGCCGCCCGACCGGTCGGACTCGGCCCGGCCGCGCCTCCGCTCGCGGCGGAGTTCTTGAGCGCCAAGTCGTATCCCGGGCGGACCCTCGCGGGTCGGAGGCTGAGGGGCATGCGGGAACTCTGGCGCCGGCGGGAACGGATTGCAACCCTGGACGTCTCGGGTGCCAAAACCAATCCGCGACTGGACCGCACGACCCTGCCAAACCGGAGGACCCGGACGAACGGCTGTCAGCCTTGGGAGTCCAAAATCAGGTTTGATGGTGCCGCCAAAGGCTGCTAGATCAACGCAGTGAATTTCAAAGCTGTTATTCATCCTGAACCAACCGGTGGTTACTGGGGAGAGGTGCCCGCTTTGCCGGGCTGCTACTCGCAAGGCGAGACCGTGGTGGAACTGCTTGCCAACTTGCGGGAAGCCGCAGCCGGCTGTCTTGAAGTGCTGGCGGAAGAGGGCCGATCGCCGGACCCCGAGGTGGAAGTAGCGGACCTCGCTGTAGGAGACCCATCACCGGCAAGGAACTGTGCCGGCGGCTGAACGAGGCAGGGTGGGTGCTGAAGCGGATCAAAGGCAGCCACCACATTTTCGGCAAGCCCAAGGAACACACGATAATCACCGTCCCCGTTCATGGGAACCAGACCATCAAACCTGGATTGGCCCTCCGCATCGCCAAGGACGCGGACATATCGTGGTGAATCCAAACGTCGAGCATCCGCCTCCGAAATCGCTGAGCCTGACCTTCACTGATTGTCTGGGCTAGCTTGTTCACGCCCAAACAGAGTTGAAGATTCCATTAACCGTTCGCTCGGCTAAGCCGATCCGGCAACCGCTTCCCAAGCCGCCGCGGGGCCGGGTTGAAAGGTTTTCACCTCGCTGGATTTGCGGATCACCTCGCGCATTTCGGCCAGCGAAGAAAGCTCGCCGCTGGCGCGGACCTGCACCAGGAGATTACCCAGGGTGGTGGCTTCGACGGGGCCGGCCACCACGGGCCGCTGGCAGGCGTCGGCGGTGAATTGGTTGAGGATCTCACTCCGGCTGCCGCCGCCGACGACATGGATGACCTCGATGGGCGTGCCGGTCAGTTCCTCGATCCAACCGATCACCTTCCGGTATTTTAGCGCGAGACTCTCGTAAGCGCAGCGGACCAACTGGCCCTCGGTTCGGGGCACCGGTTGTTTGGTCTCCCGGCAGAAATCCTGGATGGCCTTGGGCATGTCGGGGGTGTTGAAGAAACGGACATCGTCCGGATCCACCAACGAACGGAGCGGAGCGGCCTCGCCGGCGAGCCTTGCCAACTCGGCATACTCAAATTTCCGGCCGCGCGCGTCGAAGGCGTGCTTGCACTGCTGCACCAGCCACAGGCCCATAATGTTCTTGAGCAACCGGTAGGTGCCGTCCAACCCGCCTTCGTTGGTCATGTTGATCTCCAACGCGCGGGGGGAGAGGGCGGCTTGGCTCACTTCGGCGCCCAGGAGCGACCAGGTGCCGGAACTGAGATAAGCCCAATTGGCCTTGCCGGTGTTGGCGGTCGGGACGCCGGCGACCGCCGAGGCGGTGTCGTGCGAAGGCGGAGCGACCACTTTGACCTTGGCCAATCCGGTCCGCCCGGCCAGGTCGGCACGCAGCGCGCCGAGGTCCGTGCCCGGCGGGACGATTTTGGGGAAGATGCGCGTGGGGAGTCCGAACTTTCGAAGCAGCCCCGTCGCCCAGTCGCGCGTCAGGGGGTTCAGGCATTGGGAGGTGGAGGCAATGGTGAACTCGGCCACCCGCGAACCGCAGAGCGCCCAATGAATGAAGTCGGGCATGAACAGGAGGCAGTCCGCCTCCTCGAACAACTCCGGGGTGTTCCGCTTGACCGCCAGCAACTGGAACAGGGTGTTGAGTTGCATGAACTGCAAGCCGGTCTGGGCGAAGATCTTCTCCCGCGGGACCGTGGCGAAGGACTGCTCGACCAGCCCATTGGTCCGGGCATCGCGATAGTGATACGGCTGGCCGAGCATCTCGTCGTGCTGGCTGAGGAGGACGAAGTCCACGCCCCAGGTGTCAGCGCCGACGGAAACGATCGTTTTACCGAACTTCTTGGCCGCGAGGGTCAGCCCGTTCTGGATTTCCGCCCAGAGCCGGATGGCGTCCCACCGCATCGTCCCCGCCAGGTGGACGGGACCGTTGGGAAAACGGTGAACTTCTTCGAGACGGATGGTCTTGCCGTTCCAGATGCCGGCCATGACCCGGCCACTTTCGGCGCCGAGGTCGATGGCGAGATAAACCTTCTGTTGCATAGCGACCGGCTCAGCCGAATACCATCTTGATGACGTCGTGCAGGGTTTGTCCCCCGTTGCGGAGGGTTCCGTAACCAATGACCACGGTGGACAAAATGAGCGTGGCGATGCCCACAGCGATGAGGCCATGAGCCTTCCGGCTGGCCCCCTTCCATTCATGGAAGATCCAGCCCCAAATCGTGCTGAAGATAATGATGCTCGCCATATGCAGGGTCCAACTAGCGAAGTCAAACTTGCCCATCTGGGTGGTCCCCATCTGGTAGAAGAAGAACTGGAAGTACCAGGTGGTGCCGGCGAGCGCGGAAAAGAGGTAATTGGCCAACACGGGGATCTTCAAGTTCGCCCCGACGGATGAGGCGGCCGACTTGGCAGCGCCAGCGTTCTCGTCAACTGAACCATGGGCGTTAGCCGAGGCCACCAGGGCTGCGTGTTCCGGTCGGAGGTGGGAGGCAAAATACTGGTATCCGCTGCGGTTCTTGAGATTTAGAAGCACGCACCAAACGAAGTTGGTGGTGAATCCGCCCAGCAACACGACCACCAAAACCGGCAATCCCTGCCAGAGGTCGTATTTCTTGTGCAGGGCGATGACGTCGCCACCGCCCAGAGCGATCCCCAACGCGACCTCCTTAAGTGAAAAGTCCTTGAGGTCCTTTATGATGGTGGCCAGATCCTGGTTGGTCTTGATCTTTTCGAATCCGGTGGCATAGGCGGTCCACCGCTCCCCGATGCCTCCGCCGGAACTCGCCACATCCATTGAAGTCACCGTGCCATTCTCGATTGCCTCAATGAGCCTTCCGAACGTGGGCTTGACGCCCAACTTGGCGGACAGCCCGAGTGCCGCTAAATCGACGGCTGCCTTGTCCGCCGCGATCGGATCAAGGCGCCCCTTGTCCTGAATAGCGACTCCCCGCGCCGCCGCCTCATGCAAGAAACAGGCTTTCAGCGAATCCGCTTTGATGGGACCACCGGCGGTGAGCGCGAAGGAAAAGCCAGCGCTCATGATTCCTGAAAACGTGGCCACCAGAATGCCTTTGGTGAAATTGAATTCGGCGATGGCTTTCTTCTTCTGTTCTTCCGGCATCTCACGTTCCTTGGTCAACCCTGCCAGCGCCGCAATCGCAATGCCCAAGAGACAAACCGCGACGCCGCCGAGCGTGATTTGGCCCGGCCGGGTTGAGGCGATTTGAACAATCGTCTCTTGCACCGGGACCGAGGGGATAAAGACCTTGAAAATGGGGGGCATCAGCGTCCCAAAAGCGGCGCAGTAGCCCAGCGCGACCCCCATCCCCAGAGACATCCCCAGGTAACGCATGGTCAGGCCGAAGGTGAGGCCGCCGAATCCCCACATCGCCCCGAAAAAATAAGTCCAAAACAGGGTGCTACCAGACTGCTGCCCTAGAACTCCTACGACGTTGTGCGTGAGGAGCGAGGAAAGCACCCAAGGGCAGATGATCCAGGAAAAAAAGCCCCCGACCAGCCAGTAGGTTTCCCAAGACCATTTCTTTACCCCTTTGTAAGGAACATAGAAACTCCCGGAGGCAAGGCCGCCGAGCCAGTGGAAGAACACGCCAAGGAACGGATTTGCGCCCATAAGATCTCAGTCAGCTTGCAGAGTGGAGGGTTTAGCGGTGCGACAGCACCTGTTTCTCGTAATTCTTCACCTCCGCCAGCCACGCTTCCCCGGCGGGGGTGTTCATTTTGGCGCAGTAATAATCCCAGACCGCGCCGAAGGGCAGCGATTTGGCCTCCTCCATCAGCGCCAGGCGCGAGGTGTAATCCCCGCGGGCCTCGGCCTGCTTCAGTTGGTCGATGGGTGCCAGCAAGGCCATCAGGAGTGCCTTGGCCATGTTGCGCGCGCCAATCACCCACGCGGCCACGCGGTTGATGCTCGCATCGAAATAGTCCAACCCGAGGTGGACGCGGTCGGCGTAACCGCCCCAGACGATCTCCTGCGCGATGGCCTGGAGGTCGTCGGTGAGCGTGACCACATGGTCGCTGTCCCAGCGGACTCCACGACTCACATGCAGGCCGATCTCCGGCAGAAAACAGAGCGTCGAAGAGATCTTGTCGGCGATCCCCTCGGTCGGGTGGTAATGCCCGGCGTCGAGTGTGATCAGCGTTTGGCGGCTGGCCGCGTAGCCGAGATAGAAATCGTGCGACCCGGGCGTGTAGCTTTCGGCCCCGATCCCGAACAGTTTCGGCTCCACCGAATCCACGTTGTAACGCTTATCGATCTTCTTCTTGAAGATCGCGTCGAGGGATTTAACCAGGCGCTCGCGCGGCCCCTTGCGATCGGCCGGGGTGTCCTTCATGCCATCGGGAATCCAGAGGTTGGTCATGCAGGTTTTGCCCAGTGCCTGGCCGATCCCCGCCCCGATTTCGCGGCAGCGAATGCCGTGTTCGATCCAAAACTCGCGAACCCCCGCGTCGGCGCTGGTGAGCGTAAAGCCGCCCGCGACTTTCGGGTGCGCGAAATAGGTCTGGTTGAAGTCGAGGCCAATCTTAAGTTTCTTGGCCCAGGCGATCCACTGCTTGAACTGGTCCACGCTTAGCGCGTCGCGGTCCACCTTGGCTCCTTCCATCTCGGCGTAGCAGGCATGCAGGTTCAATCGGTGGTTCCCGGGCACGAGGGCCAGAACTTTCTCGAAGTCCGCGCGCAGTTCCCTGGAGGTGCGCGCCTTGCCGGGATAATTGCCGGTGACCGCCAACCCCCCGCCCAGGTCCTGCCCGGCGTTTTCGAAGCCCCCCACGTCATCGCCCTGCCAGCAGTGAATCGAAATGGGGATTCGGGCCAGCGCACGCAGCGCGGTTTCAGTGTTCACCTCAAGCTCCGCGTAGCGATCTTGGGCGAGTTGGTATGCTCGTTCGATATTCTTGGTCGTGCTCAAAATGATTTTCGGAGTCTAGGCGCGTCCGGGCCAAGGTCAACATTGTTTTTCAAACCGCCGCTCCGAGGGTTCGGGCGGCGGCGCAAACCCCTTGCCGGGGTGTCGGCTTCAGGCTAACTTGGCGCTGCTATGGAAGAAAACGCAGGATTGCCGTCCTCGACCCCGCCGCCGGTCTGCCCGGCGCCGCCACCCGTCATTTTTCCCCCACCGCCAATGCCGCCCCCGCCCCGCGCCCCGGTTTCGCCGCCCCCCCCCCGCGACGCACCGGGCGAGGGTGGATGGTCGTTGCCATCGTGTCGTTGCTCCTGTTGGTAGTAGTCCTCCTCTGGCATGTGGCTAGCTGGGCCGGCGGCCTGGCGCGCGCCGGCGTAGGTTCCCACTACGCCCGATCGGTCGGCCCCAAGATCGATGAAGTGGTCCTCGAAGAAAGCAGCGCGAACGACAAGATCGTGGTCCTGCCGGTCACCGGGGTCATCAGCGGTGAAGGCCTCGAACAAGGCGGCGCCTCCCTCGTGGAAGTACTGAAAGCCGGACTGCGGCGGGCCGCCGAAGACGACGAGGTCAAGGCCGTCATCCTCAAAGTGGATTCTCCCGGCGGGGAAGTCCTCGCCTCGGACGAGATCTATCGGGCGATCCGGGATTTTCAAAAGCAACACGGGGGTAAACCGGTCATCGCCTCGATGGGCAACCTGGCCGCCTCCGGGGGGTATTACATCTCCGCCCCGTGCCGCTGGATTGTCGCCAACGAAATGACCATTACCGGCAGCATCGGCGTCATCATGCATGGCTATAATTACCGCGGGTTAATGGACAAAGTAGGTCTGCGACCGGAGGTGTACAAAAGCGGCAAGTTCAAGGACATGCTCAGCCCCGATCGGGCGCCCGAGCAGATTCCCGCCGAGGAACGAGCGATGGTGCAGCGGCTCGTGGATGAAACTTATTCCCGATTCCGCACGGTGGTGGCAGAAGGGCGCGCCTGGTCGCGCCAGGCCAACAAGGGGAGCGGACGCACCTTGAGCGACGACTGGACCGAGTATGCTGATGGGCGGGTGCTCTCCGGTCGCGAGGCGCTCGAACACGGGTTCGTCGATCAGTTGGGGAACTTCGACGACAGCGTGGCCCGCGCCCGTACGATCGCGGGCATCTCCAAGGCGACGGTGGTGCAGTACCAACAGCGCTATGACCTCTCGGACCTGTTCCGTTTGTTTGGCAAGTCCGATGCGCGCGCCCTGAAGGTGGATATCGGCGTGGACTTTCCGAAGCTCCAGGCCGGCCAACTCTACTTCCTCTCACCCGTTTTCCTTCATTAGCCATGAAAGGGGTGACCGTCATCAACCATCCGCTGGTCCAGCACCATCTCACCCGCTTGCGCGACGAGCGGACGGGACCGGAGGAATTCCGCCGGGCCCTGGGCGAGGTCGCCGCCCTGATGCTCTATGAGGCGACGCGCTCCTTCGCCGTTCGCCCCGTGTCGGTCAACACCCCACTCGAAAAGGCGCGGGGCTGCCGCCTGGAACGGGAAGTCGTGCTGGTGCCAGTCCTGCGCGCCGGCTTAGGCATGCTCGACACCATCCTCCCGCTCGTCCCGCACGCCCGCGTCGGGTTCATCGGCCTCAAACGGGAGGAGTCCACCCTCCGGGCCGCTTTTTATCACAAGAGCCTGCCGGCGGATCTGAGGCAATTCGAGGTGGTGCTCATCGACCCCATGCTCGCCACCGGCGGCAGTGCGGTGGCCGCGATGGACCTCCTGGGCGAGCATCACGTCCGCCGGGTCCGGTTGGTGAGCCTCGTTGCCGCCCCAGAAGGCATCCGGCATCTGCGCCGCCATTACCCCGCCCTGCCCATCTTCACGGCCGCGGTGGACCGCCAGTTGAACGAGAAGGGCTACATCCTCCCGGGTTTGGGGGACGCGGGAGACCGCTTGTTCGGCGTCTAAACGCGCCCCGGACCGCGGTACCGTCCCGGGACGCCGGCCCTCGCCCGCAAAGCCGAACGCCCGAACTGACCCGGGCCCGCGCGCCCCCCCCGGAACCCGT
>Ga0364881_10568_pt1 | contig 17962 bp, 10 predicted proteins | sample ExccelJu500001D4_5_FD_206923 | JGI IMG/M metagenome (GOLD analysis project Ga0364881, IMG submission 206923) | Enriched cells from Trout Bog Lake Hypolimnion, Wisconsin, USA - BchlTB.July30.5000.01.D4 | ecosystem: Environmental > Aquatic > Freshwater > Lake > Hypolimnion/Profundal zone | place...
TCTGCACTATGCCGTACACCACCGACAACCCGAGCCCGGTGCCTTTGTTGACCGGCTTGGTAGTGAAGAACGGTTCAAAAATGCGGTTCATTGTAGCCTGATCCATGCCGGTCCCGGTATCGGTCACCCGCAGCATCAGATACTCAATATCCGGCTTGCAGCATACCGGACAGTCAGCAGCGGCAACCTCGCGCAGCTCAACAGTAAGCGTCCCTCCGGCAGCTTCCATCGCATGGAACGCATTGGTGCAGAGGTTCAAAATTATCTGATGGATATGGGAGGGATCCGCCAGGACATTCCGGCAGGGATTGTCGACATGCTGTTCAATCGCGATCATGGCCGGGATTGCAGGGCGGAGCAGTTTCAACGCCTCCTTGAGCAGCAGACGGACATCGAGGGGTTTCTGCCGGTTCTCCGACGGCCGGCTGAAGGTCATGATCTGGGCCACCAGGTTCTGCGCCCGCTCGGCGGCCTTCATGATCTCGCTGGAATATTTATATAACTGGCTTTCCGGCGGAAGCATCGACATCGACAGCTCGGCATAGCCGAGGATTGGCACCAGAATGTTATTGAAATCGTGGGCAATCCCGCCGGCCAGCGTGCCGATGGTTTCCAGCCGCTGCTTGTTGCGGATACCGGCTTCAAGCAGCTTCTTCTCCTCTTCCAGTTTGACCCGGTTGCTGATATCGCGCACCACGCTCCACATGTATCTGGGGGTTCCGTCCTGATTAAAAAATATGAACGACTGCAGCTCCACCGGAAACACCGAACCGTCCTTCCGGACATACTCCTTTTCATACAGCCCGGAATAACCGTCCCGGAGCAGCCGCCTGTCCCATATCTCCCCGGCTTCCCACTCATGCCACTTTGCGGGGTGAGCTCGGAAAAATGCGGTAGCGCCATCAGTTCCTCCTGCCGGTAACCCAGCATGCGGCAGAACGCAGCGTTGGCCTGCAGCAGGCTGCCGCCGCCGTCCACCACCACGATGCCGTCCCGGCTGCTGGTGAACAATTCGCTCTTTTCCAGTGCCTCCGCCGCTGAGCGGCGGTTTAGCAGTTTGAACAACAGCCCGGCCCAGGCCCGGCGGCTCGCAACTTTGTTTTTCGGCTGGCTCATGTTAAATCTTAATGCTCCGGTGCGTAAATTTTCAAGCGGCTGAACACGGCCTTAACGAAGAATTATTTTCAACGTGATGGCAACAGCGGCAGCCACGACTGCCGTAATCGCGATTGCAATAATTTTTCTGCGCCGTTTCTCCTGCCGCAGTTTGTTCATATTGCCATGCTTCAGCTGGCCCAGGATGCTTTTCATGGAGGACAGCGTTGATCTGACCGTATTGCGGACTTTGCTCTCCCGCTTCTCCATAATGCTCTTCGGCATTTTATTCATCACATTTTTCACTCTGGCCGTTGTAACATCTTTATTCGCCATTTTTACAATCCTCTCGGTTATTATATCGTTAAATCAACATTCGCCGTTAAAACCGTTCCATCGGCCATCGCTCATAATCCCTTTTGACTAATAAGCGTTCCAAGCCGCGCCTTGACCGCACACGCAAATTCAGTATTTTTAAGCATATTCAGCAAACTGCCGGCAGCGATGCCAGCCTGGTTCCTGTCATAGGCGGAGATGCTGAGAATGGATTCTATCTGACTGTCAATCACTGCCAGACATAATTCTTTGACACACGGACGGCCTTCAATGACCACCGGGCTGAAAGTATTACCTTTAAGCCAGGCGATATCAGCGTCAAGCACCTTCCGCTTGCCGGCCAGTTCCGGCTTGGCTTTTTGCAGCAGATCATAAATCCACTGCGGCGGGAAATCATACCATTTACAGGATTTGACCACCCCCTCTTTTTCCTCAAAATAAATATTCCCGTCATTGAGCATGGTAATTCTATGCCCTTCAATATTTTTACCGACAATATGGGAATTCCCGGTGTTAAAATAATCGTCGAGCTCATGCAGATGCTTGACCAATTCGATATATGAATTGAACCAGGCGTTATATTCTTTGCCCAGCAGCGAACGTTTGTAAATCAGGTGCGCTTCCGCCCTGGCATAGTCCTCTTCTTTCAGCTGCATGTATAAATCATTCAGGATATCGGTTTTCCAGTACTTCTCGTGCGCCGCCCGCTGCCTGGCAAGCTCCGCTGCAAAATTTGTCTGCTGCTGTTTGATTTTGTCGTCCTGCGCTTTAAGTTTGCCGGTAAGGTCGGCAATCGTGCTTTCAAGCGTTTTATTTTTAGATTCTAACTGTTTAATTTCCTCAGTTAGTTGATTATCATGTCCGGTTTTGGCGGCAACCAGTTCTTTCAACTGCCCTTCCAGGCTTTTCACATAATCGGACTTTTCTTCCATCTCTACTGTTTTTTTAGCTGAATCAAAGCTGGCAAGATGATTTTTCAGCTTCACGAAGAGCTCCTCCTGTTTAGGCGTGCGCTGTTCAGGAAATATCGCCTGCAGCCTTGAGGCCTCCACCGCCAGCGCGGCAGGCGGCATATCGGGGGTGGCAAGCTTTTTCTCCAGCAGTTCAATCCTGTCTTCGAGGAAAGCCGTTTCATTCGGCTCTTTATTTGAGGGATGATGCAGGCTAGACACGAGCAGAATAATAAACGGAATCGGAAAGACGGCAACCATGCCCCAGAATAGATAGTCCCGGCGGGTTTGCAATTTCCCGGTGCTGCTGTTTATCTTGACACTGGTCTGAGTTTGCTCCGGGGTTGGTTCCGGCGTGGGACGGGACTGGTACTTTAGCTTGGAAATTGAAACCGTGTGCATTGACGGCACCATATGTTTATTTTCTGACGTAGACTGGCGGATCAGGCAGATCTCCTTAATTAATGCTTCAGTGTCGCGGAAACGGTCTTCCGGCAGTTTTTCCATCATTTTCTTGACCAGACAGGATACCCTTGCCGGAATATCCAGGCCAAGCCGCTGCAGCGGAACTGCGGTTTCCAGATAATGCTGATCGGCCACCGACTTGATGGTTTCCGCATCAAACGGCAGAACTCCGGCAAGCATCTGGTAGAGGGTGATCCCGAGACTGTAAATATCGCTGCGCGGATCAAGCTGTTCTCCTGCAAACTGCTCCGGGCTCATGTAGGAGGGCGTCCCGGAGATATCCATGTCCTCGGTCCATTCAGTGTGTTTAATCGCCAGTCCCAGATCGGTAAGCTTGACGATGCCTTCGGTGGTGATCATGATATTATCCGGCTTTATGTCGCGATGGATCATTTTTGCCTCATGCCAGGCGTAGTGCAGCGCCTCCGCCACCTGCTGGACGATATGCAGTGCTTCATCAACGGCAATCCTGCCTTCGCGCTGAATCCTGGCTTTCAGGCTCTCACCGCTGATATAGTTCATCGCCATGAAGAAGACGCCGTTATCTTCGCCGACGGCATAAGCCTGAACTAGATTAACGTGAATAATCTTCGCGGCGGCTCTGGCCTCGCGCAGAAAATCCGTAGCCGCTTTCAAATTCGTCAGCTCCGGCGACAGGATCTTCAATGCCACGTCTCTTTCCAGCGAATACTGCAGCGCCTTGTAGACGGTGCCGATTGAACCACTGCCAAGCCTTTCCCCGATGACGAAATCATCAATTACACAGCCCGGTTCAAACCGGGTTTCTGGCACAAAAGTCTGCCTGCCGCAGCCTGGACAATCCAGTGGCGTACAATATGCCTGGACGGTTTCCAGGCAGGAATGACAAAACGGACATAGGAACCGTATTTTACTTGATGCGTTCGGTTCAATAATATCTGTCATTGGTAATACCATAATTGTTTGAAACTTAATTTTATCGGGTGCGTCAATGCCGTATCTCTGGTTTATAATGCAAAAAATTACTCTTCGTGCTATTGCTTTATACAATACACCATAATAATAATAATACATCATGAAATTATCAATAACTTGTTATATATTAAGCTTATAGCCAGTAAACAAATGTAGACAAATATAAGCATTTGCCGGCAGTCACTCCAGCCAAACCACAACCTGCCAGGCAGTTTAGCTATTCATTCAGCTTCTCTAATTATCTATATGCCTCAATAGGCAATATTTTGCTCTGATAGCGTTGCGGGCAAGGTTGATTGCATGATTTCATGCATTCCGATATATTGCGCTTGGGCTTGAATGAACCATCCGGCTGCAAACTCAATTCCGCTTCCATGGAAAATAAAATAGAGTTATTCTTGTCAAGAAACTGCTGTATTTCCGGTGTTATGTTTTTCACTGTCTGCACCATCAGGATAAACGTGGACTGATGCGCAAGGAAAAGCGAACTTATGGTATCAGCGAGTATTGCCGGAGCAGTTCGGTAAGTAATATAAACCTCCGTTCCGGAATAATCGCCGAGATGCCAGACATTGGCATGTTCGATCCGGCGGTCTGCTGAAAACTTAATCTTCAACGTGGTGCAAAATGCCTGATGCAAAGCTTCCCTGCGTATAGAATAAATAAGAATGTCCCGGAACTTGAGTTGAATAGGATCAGTTTTGTTCTGAGGACATATTGCTACAATATTTGATGGAGAATTCTCGATAACCTGACGCGGGTATCCATGTTCACATGGCGCAGGGCAATTCAACAACTTGACGCGGCGGCCTTCGACTCTCAGATAGTGGGTGTAAAAAGTGTTAAAACAATGCCAGCCCATCAAACCGGACTGCCATTCTTTCCACGCAGCTTCCTGCTCCGGCAGCTCCTCCAGATAGTTCCATAAAATATTGTCATGCATGATATTTCCTCCTCTTAAAAATATCGGTTATGATAAATCATTGTTGCATTGTATTCAAATTTTCATGATTTTTCAAAATGCCAGATGAATGGAAATAAAATTGCCGCAGAATACAAGCAACAATAATCGTTCAAACTGTCTGGTTTTAATCATTAGAATTGCGGAAGCCATGTCTTGGTGGCATTTATAAGTTCAAGACCCATCTTGCGGATATCGGATGGGGGCAGATTGGCACATAATGGATCAAGCATCAGCGATTGCAGTGCAAGTTCCTTATCGCCTTTCAGTGCCGCCTCCAGCGTCATCTGCTGCACACGGCAATGCGGTTCGACCAGCGGCAGCAGCCGTTCTGGCAATGGTCCGGCAGTGATCGGGCTGAAACCGCGGGCATTGACCAAACCGAGCGTTTCAACGACTGCTCCGCGCGGCAGATTATCAATCTGTCCGACGTTCGGCATATTGACAACATCAACAAATGGCTGGTTGGTGACAAACGATTTCATGATATCCACTGCGGTTTCGCGACTCCTGGCTCCTGGAGCATTTTTACCATTCGCCAAATCAAATGTCGCCTGGCGAGCACGTTCCAGCCCGGCATAACGATCTTCAACAGAAGTCCTGACCAGTTTAAAACGCTTCATCTGCTTTTTGTCAGTCAGGTAAGCATTAAAGAATTCACAGGTGTGACGGTCGGCAACATAGGTCAGATGCCCGTATTCTCTCAGCAGTTCATCGCAAAGCAGATGATTGGAATGTGAAAAGCCTGCATTGTCTGTATCGCTTTGCAATACATTGTCCAGCGATTTACCGCCAAGTTTGCGGTTTAGCATGGCATAACCATCCTGGCCTTTGATTTTAAAATCCAGCACCCAGAAAAAATGGTTGACGCCGCAGAAGTTCATCGCAATATCTTTTTCCCTTACTCCAAAAATGCTTTCCAGCATCCGGTAAGTACCGAAAACGCCGTGGCACAAGCCAACATTGCGGAGTGAAGAAGCCGCAACGATGGCCCCGGTCAGGGCGGCCATTGGATTCGTATAATTCAGAATTATCGCACGGGGAGACAAATTTTCAATCTTCTGTGCCATTTTAACAAACACCGGCACGTTACGCAATGTGCGTGACCAGCCACCGGGTCCGACAGAATCTCCGACAGTTTGATAAATACCATACTTGTCAGGAATGACCAGATCATGCCGCATCATCTCCAGTCCGCCAGTGGAAATCGTAATCACGACGAAATCAGCCCCTTTGAATGCGGCGTTTTCATCAGAGGTCGCGATAAATTTAAATTTTCTTTTAAATGTTGCAGTAATCTTTTCGGCGGCGGCTTGAACCTTTTGCGCCGCTTTAAGGTTGGGATCAAGCAAGATTATCTCACTTTTTTCCAGTTCCGGGGTCTGTACCATGTCACTGATCAGACGAGGACACCAGTTATAACTGCCACCACCAACCATTACTATTTTGGAACCACTCATTGAACCCATATTATCACTCCTTAATTATGTGATGTTAAATTTAAACAATATCTAAAACTCGTCAGCATTTTTAAATTTTCAAAATTTCAGAAAAATTTCTTTCCCCATGGATATTGTGTGGAGCCTGCCGGAATCAGATCATTACCAAAAATTTCGGGTAAAATTGATTTTACGGGGAACATTGGTCCGAGATGCTTGAGCCCTTCGGCGTATGAAACACCTGCACCAATTCCCCAGCTTCTTGAACGGGCTCGCTTCTCCTCGACATATTGATTTATTGCTTCTTTGCTCAGAAAAGAGAATGTCTTAATCGCGTTAATTGTAAATTCGATCTCATGGTCTATATTGACGAACAAATCAGGAGCGAAGTCACGAGTCTGCCATGTGGAAATTTCATAAGCGAGAATTTCTTTCAAACGAACTTCTACCGGTTTTCCACCGGCAAAACGATTAATATATGAAAGTGCTTCCATCGCAGCACGTGCAGTGCGTTCATGATCATAATGATTGTCATGCGGCCATGGAATGAATACTAATTCCGGATCGACGGCCTGGATGACTTTAGCCACCGCTGCTACTGCATTCCGATCCTCAGGCATAAACCTGTTGTGTTTATAAGGCAGAAAGATTTTTTCTGCACCAATTACTTGCGCAGCCTGCCGGGACTTTTCAACTAAATTCATATTGCGCGCTTCAGTTTCACACCATTCCAGATTATCTCCTATAGTATTGAGAAATACCACCCGCCACCCTGACTTCACCAGTTTCGCACTGGTACCGGCCGCACTTCCACATTCGCAGTCGTCAAAGTGAGCCCCAATTACAAGCGCTGTCTTATTGTCAGTCATAGTATTGTCCTCTTGTTTTATTTTACGTTCTTGCAGCTATATATACTTACGCTCTAAAATAGAAAACCTCGTTTAAAGTTGTTTCAACCGTTCCTAGTACTAGTCCATTCTTGACGGCTTGCCAGGAAATGGCTTTGGCTTATTAATGTTTTCATTCTCAGATTCGACAAAATCAATGTAATTATCAGGAAATACCTGCTCGCTATTAAGCTCAACAGTACCATCATCTGAAGCGTCTGACTTGTAAGTTTTCAAATCCACATAAAGTTCATGCAGATCGTGTATTCCACCCCAGAGAAACCAAACAGTTGTGACGATCCCGATGACCAGCGGGATTATGATAGCGTAATAATGCCAATATGCAGCCCACCAGTTCAGCGGCCATGGGCTGAACAGATTCCATAAGGTGACGACAACGAACACAATCCACCAAAACATAGTCCAGCTGAAAATACTGGCAGAAATAGCTTTATCAGCTTTAGTAAAATGTTCGTCAATGCCAATTATAGAACTCCATGACCATCTCTTTTCAAATTCAATTTTTACTTTGTCATCTGCAATCGCGTATTGACCGCGATGAAGCATTCTTTCCATGTTGAAATCTTGTTTGCAGGTAAGCAGAGAGACAATAACGTATAATACGAGCGACGTAACCATTGCCCAGAAAAACATCACTTGACCATTAATGGGGAACTTTGCGGCATTATCTAATATAAACGGGGTATTAGGAAAAAGTTTCAACAGCCACGGGTGGATAGGTTTCCAACATTGCTGGATTATAATTGCACCGACGGCTAGTCCGGAACCCGAGATCATTGCAGCCCATGCTCCAGCTGTGGTGCCTTTCTTCCAGTAAAGGCCTCCGGCAATGACCGATCCGGCCCCTCCTAGGAAGATAGCGCCGGTCAAGGCAAAAAACATTAGAATATATTCAGTCTGACGAAAGAGCAGGCTGAAGAAGAAACCGAAAACTGCCACTCCGATAATTGCCCACCGCAACAAATTAATGTGTTGCTTGGGATCAAGCTTTTTTTTCTTTAAAGGCAGTATGATATCCTGTATAAAAATACTCCCCCATGAATGCAGATAAGAACTGTCGCACGCCAGCAGGCCGAACAGCATTATTGAGCACAGCATTCCTTTGACCGCAATCGGCAGCATATAACTTATCGCCACCGGCATTCGCATCTGGTTCTGTATCTGAGGGTCAGCAATTTTGTTCAGTACTTCCTGCACTTGAGTTGCTTGCGACGCGAAGTCTGGATGTTTTAAGAGTGTTATAGCGCAAACAACAAGCAATGTTACCATAACACTTTTTGATGTATTGCGCCAGGTTCCTAGAATTGCCCCCATCTTGGCCTCGTGTGCATTTTTTGAGCAAGAGTTAAACGCATGTCCTCCCTGCCAAGCCATGACCCCGTAAACTGTACCCATTACCCCAATCAGTACATACCAGATATTAAAGTCCTTCGCTTTCGCAATATCAAACGGGTTTAGCATAGATTTACCGGCTGGCGTATTAGACATTGCCTCTTGTATTTGCGACCAGTCGAACATAACTAAAAGAGCAACAATAATAACAATAAACATTATCAGTGCGAGCAATCCTTCTACACAATCGGTAATCATCACAGTGAGCTGCCCGCCTGTTAACGTCATAATCAAAGCAAGAGTCAGATATATAGCCATAATAATTGCAAACATAGGAATGGAATAACTGAAAAAATATACATTCTGTGGAAGCCCACAGAAATAAACGAAGAAACGTGCGCTGACCGCCGGGAATATACCATAGTTTATTAACCCGGACATAAAGCAGAGAAATCCGGCAAATAACCGGAATCGTTTACTGTATCTGATCTCAAAAAATTGCGCCAGTGTCATCGCACGGGTCTCTCGATACCTATAACATACATATCCGGTAAGCGCGATAAATAAACCCAGCGGAATAGTCATCATGTTCCACCAGCTGATAGTAAATCCTACTTCATAGGAAAGTTCATAAAGCGCAACCATGCTGATAACCGCCATGCCCATTTCGCCTTTAGCATTGCAAACCAGATAACGGCCACCAAGCCGACCTCCCGCCATAAATTCCGCCACACTGGTTACGTGCTTCTGAGTTCTAAACGCAATAATTCCAATTATGACAAGCGGAATAAATACAATCGCCCAGTCAATCCATGACATAACTTTTAACTCCATTTTTCAAATATTTCAATATCATTGCCAATATCTTCGATCTTCAGTCGGGTTACGTAATACAGAAATAAACACTAACTTTCGTGCAATCAAATTTTTCCAATTACCGCCTCCTTGCTCTTGTCTGTATTTTATTCCGCGAACCCAATAATATCCCCATCACAGCATTTCCGCCGGAGCAGGAATAAAATATTCATCGACTACTTTTAATTTAAACAACTTAAGATGTTTATTATCGCTCTCGAATGCCGTATGGAATATTCTTTCAGCAAGTCGCAATCTGTATGGTCAATGCGGCATTTCAGCAATGCCTCCGGCGCAATCGTCATGGAGAGTTCCAGATCAAAAGCCGGAATTCGCAGTTCCTGCCACGCCCAACGCAAAAGACTACCGCCTGTGCCGGAAAAAGCCAGCCAGTTGTCGTCCGGCTTCAATTCAGGATGCAGGCCAGTTCCGTAGGCATTGACGAATCGTTTTGAGCGTTCATAAAACTCGGAATCCGATTGATCTACGCTTCCGGCGCCGATGGCGGGAATGTCACATATCCCGGCAAGAGCATGAAAACTGAATATGACGGCAGGTTTACTGTCGGCAAAAAACCTCATAACGGCTTTTACTTCCGGTTCGCTGGCCGGAAACGCGCCACGGTAAGTTCCGCTATCCGGGTCATCGGTTGAAAGCCCATAACTTTGATCAACATTCTCCCAGTTCACCGGAAAATTGCGGTTGAGATCGACGCCCGCGCTGTTCTTCCGCAAATACCATGGATTGCCCTGCACAAGGCGCTCACGGGGATCAAGATTGACTGAAGGGATGACTGCAATTGCGCATTTTTCCAGCATTGCCGGAGATTCATGCAGAACTTGTTCCAATGCGGAGATAATCAGTTCGGGTCCGGCTTCGCCGGGATGCATCGCTCCGGCCAGGCCAAGTACTGTCGTGCCAGCCCCGACTTTCAGCGAAAAAATCTCCCTGCCTTCAACCGTTCTGCCGCACGTCTGCAAATTCACAATTGCAGGATAATCCTGCTGCAGTTGCAGAAGCCTGGATTTAAGGGTTTCATAGCTCCACCATATTTCAGGATCGCGAATTTTCAGCGGTACCGGCCCGACCGCCGGCATGGTTCTGCTTTTAACAAAATATACATATACTTTGCCAATCTCCACCTGTTTGTCATGAAAAAGATATTTCCGGTTATTTGAACATTCCACCGGACCGCAATAAATCAAGTCGGACGATTCAGGCAGCATCCCGCAAAAGAATTCTTCATAATCCGAACCGAATGTAAAATCATCCGCGCATTTTCGGTAAACAGAAAACTCGCTGAACTCATCCTGCTCATTACGCTCAAATAGCGGAGTCGTTTTGTACCATGAGAGCGTTACTGTTCCATTAATGACTGTTCCTTTAAGCAAACAAATTCCTTTACATGTCATATTGTCCTCTTTTTAGACTATTTTTCAAAACTTATTTTCGAGGTAGTTCAATTTATTTTTTGTTTTAGCATAGATTACAGAAAAGAACGCTCTACACATATTTATTGGAAATACTACTGTCCAACATTCTGAATAGCTATTGCTCCGAAAGATAATCAGCTATCATTTTTTGTAGCAGGTTAATCGACTTAACCTCATTTGCATAATTTCATAAATAATTATGACATATGATTATTTTTCGGATCAGTATCTAACTCAAGATGTCATAGATACCGGCAAATTATTTTGATTCATCTAGTATTTATAGGACAGGCTTTAAGATTGTAATATTCACATCATCAAAATAAACTGTTCCAATAAACTTTTTCCCATTTACCGCCCAGACTAAACACCAACATGATATTGAAGAAATAGTTTTGCTGGCATTAGTTGTAAAAGAGAGATTATACTTTTTCCATTTATGCATATTTTCGGTTATTTCGGCAACAGATAAGATTGAATTAAATATCTCTTGAGACGAATCCGCGTATTTTACCGAAACATATGTGCCATATATCCTGCCCTGAGTATAAGACGCCATGTAAATATTACTGGATACATTAAATGTACCGGATGCGGGGAATCCAGAATTAATGTTAAAAAAAGTTCCTCCCAAGCCGATTTCGTTTTCTCCTCCGTTACCTGTAATTTTACAGCTCCATGATCCTGAATTACTGACATCGTCGCTTCTGGTGTACCCACACTTATAAACATCCCAATTCAAGGCAATATTCACTGCTCCGGCTGTTTCAAAGGATTCGTTTAACAGTAAATTTTCATCTCCTCGGGATATATTACAACCCAAAACCATAAAAAAAACTATACATAATTTTAACAGACAACTACTTGAATCCATTTTTTGTTTCCTTTTTTATTTTGTTAAAAGATCAACTCAATATGGCCAATAAAATAAGCAATTATAAATCCCCCTTTCTTGCTTTTATAGAAATCTAGAATCAGTAACTGGCACTTCTCGGGTCAGTTGAATATCACTAACCATTAACATTAAACAACACGGATAATATTTTATTCTTTGTCATATCTATTGGGATTCGGAAAAAGAAACTTCATCAAACCAGCAGGAACCAATAGCATTCTTAACATTGAAAAAAAGGATGGCATTCTTTGCGTCTTTGGGTGCGGTCAGGGTTACGCTCCGCTCTGTCCAATCGCTCTTCCCCTGCACCTTGCCGCTTTCAGTGGTCAAGCCGGAAAACCACCCGTTCTGTGTAAAGAAGACCAAGGATATATTGCTCCATCCAGAAGAAAGATCCGTTTTAACCCATGCTTTGAAGGTGTACTTTTTCCCTGGAGTAACAGGAATCTCCACTTCTGGTTCCACGCCGCCACCCGGGTAGTTACTCCAGTATGCACCCCCTTTCGGAGGATTGGCTGTCATGCGGATTGAGTACGTTCCGGTTCGCGATACAATATAGTCTTTCTCGAGTTTTACTGATCCCTCAGGATTTTTGAAATTAAAGTTCCGATAGGCCATGAGTGAAGGGTTCTGCAGACCGAATCTACTACTTAGCACGATTCGTCCGGTCATTACAATATTGGGGAACTTTTCTGTCTTAACGGAGTATTGGTATGCGCCATCCTGGCACAGGAGCCCTTCGCTGTCTTTGCCATCCCATGCCACATTGATATCTCGACTATTCCCTGTAAATATCCTTACAACCTTATTCTCGGAGTTCGCCAAAGTAACGATCCACTTCATTTCATCATCCAATGTCGCTTCAATATTAGCAACATTGACCTGATCTTTCGCTAGTGGGTTAAAAGCATAGGGATACAGGTACACATCCTTGAAGAGCGGCACACGAAACGAGACAGCGGCAGAATACGGTCCCGCCTTGCCAGAGACAACATCTTTTCCGCGGACTCGCCAGAAATATGATCCGCCCGCCAGCAGTCCCTCCCCGGTGATATAGCTTGTAGAGGCAATACCATCTATACGGGTTGTTTTCCCATCAGGAAACTTCTCGTCCCGACTTATCTCAAGAGTGTACGTCTGATCACCTGGACGGCTGCCTTGACCGCGCCATGCCAGCAGTGGATAGCAGGCTAGCTTCTCCATCTCGACAGTGGACATTGGCACCGGGGCTTCAACTATATCCATTGCATCAGCATCCACTACGTGAAAGATACGGATATCATGAGCCGGCACTTCGACCGCAACTTTCTGACCGACCATTTTTTTGGTAGCATAATCCAGGCAGATCATGCCACTACTCCAAGAGTTGTTTTTAATTTGGAATTTTCTGTTATTCTTACCTTCATTGAAAATAAAAATTAACCGTTCTTTACCATGTGTAAGCACTGCGACATCATCCTTGGATCCTTCGCCAGCCACTTCTACAAGAGTATCATCACGCTTGTAATTACTATGGTAAACGCCATTTTCATCCACATCCCATCCGAAAAAAGGCTCGAAATCAGCAGCAAAGCAAGCCACTGACGAAACCGCACCATAAAAGCGACCATCAACGACCCAGTTGAAATAGGTCATAATGCCGGAGCCGCAATCAGTAAGCCTGCGGAATAGAATGGTCTTGATCTCCGTATTTTCATACGGATCATTTCCATACCATGCTAGTTCGCCTCCTATTAACGGACGGTCTCCGATAGCCTTATGCGTTGCGGAAAGCATCTTTTGAGATCGTCCATAACCGCAAAAAACTATATCACAAGAGTTACTCATGTATCGCCAGTCAACACCATACTGCCCGCTATCCTCACCCTGATATGAAGAATAAACCATGAAAGAACATTTCGGATTCCCTTTTTTAACCATTGAACGAAACAGTCCGGCGATCTCCGCATTTTGACGGCATCGGAAATTAACCCATGATTCCCTATACTTATCAAGCACGATTTTTGCTGTCAGTTGGCTGTCAGATGGAATCTCAGCTGCCTTACGGAACGCATTCAAACACCGATCGCATAAGCATATTGAATCTGGCTTAGTGACCGGAACCTCATAATCCCAGCCCATCATAGTCAAGCCTTTTACTTCCTTTTCGATCCATTCTGCAATTTTCTGCAGTTGCGTGTTCTCTTTGCTCAAAAAATATGATGGACAGAAACGAGTATTATCCTTTTTTCCGCTGAAATCGACAGCACATGCATCTTTGTGAGCTGCTAAATAATCAATACCGTACCCTGAGTTATTAATTATGTTAATTCCATCTTTGATTTTAAAATCATATTTCTTAATATAATTATCTCCTAGTAGTTTCTCTGTTTGATTAAACCCGGCCATTCGGAAAGTTTTTGCAACGATGTCTACTTCTTTTTCATTCATTACACCGAGAGGACGGTAAAAAGAGGTACAAGCCCAATTATCAATAATTACATTGGCTGGTCGTTTCCACTCTAGTGGCGGCAATAGAAGTACAGGTATTTCATTTTCCGATTCTTTCCTGCCTCCTGCCGATGCTGCGTAGAAAATCCTCCACTCGTTTTGTTTATCTGTCGTAATCTTGCATTGGAATAGGAGATGATTGATGATTGCCGTTTTTTTATCCCCATCAGCCGGACTTACTCTTTCTGCTGGAAATAACAGTTCATATCGGATATACGGTTGTCCGTCACGATCGCTTTTTTTCCTCTTCAAAATTGTTGCGCGTGGAATTGGGTCAACTAGTTGCAGAAACGCCGGAACATCCAATGTTAGATGACACCCGTCCAATTTATCTTTTATGGAACTGCGAAAGACTAGTGGAAGATACAAGTATCCCCCCGGTGCCGCATAGAGGGACTTGACTCGCAACATATCAGAGCATTCCGACATACTGGATGGTAGCATAAGCGAACTGCAGATTATCATATTTCTTTTAGTAATTTCTCTAGAAATGACCGGAGAATTGTAAAGAAGTGAACCTGATCCGTCATACAGCTGTAAAACGATATTTGCATGCGCTCCTCGTGCATTGCTTGGATTTATCAGCCACCCTGACTTGACTGGCCAACCGATAACTAATCCGTCATTATCCCTTTCTATCGCACCATTAGGCAAAATATTTATGTAACTTCCTGCCGGGGAAATGCGTATATCATCAATCCATACCTTACCTGTGACCCCGGAATCTTTCCATTTGACCGTCCAGAAAAGTATTTCTGCCGCGTTTGGCGCCGACCTCCACCTACCCTCAATACGGCGCCACCCATAACTGCCTGTTGGAATAGCCAAGACCTGCTCATAACTCTTTATTGGTTTTCGGTCAGTATTGACACTGCTCAACGACAAGACCAGAGGACGTTCCCCGCTGGTTAGATTATCTGCCCTGACCATTGCCGATACAGTGTACTCGGTGTTAGCTTTGATTGGGATGAAATCTGACCTAAAACACATGGTGTCGCCAGCCATTGCAGCTGACGCACTCATTGACAAGCATAGATTCTCGTTCGAGTTTAATGGATATGAATTTTGGACATCAACCGTGCTAGTGGGCGAAATCGTAACCGTCTGTGCATAGGAAATCCAGTCTCCATTATCGTACTTGACAAGAGTATTTACTATTCCATTACGGATGTCCTGCGCTGGATTAAACAGCGTCATAGAGTTAACATTCCTGCCCTCAGAATAATCTGGCAGCGACATTCGTTGTGATCCCAATATTGGTTGCCCCAGAACAACCGTACCAAATTTGTCTGGCTGGTGGAACCCCTTGCCTGTTGGTGACCAAGCAGTGTATTCCTGATTCGGGCATTCGTGACGGCATATATTGAAACGAAAACGCTTACCATTCTCGGCGGTCATGCCGAAATCCGACCAGGGGATTGCAAGTTCTATCCTCCACGCTCTCTGATCTGATGATACGGCGATTTTTGCATTCGAGTTCCAGTTTTTGTCGTTTAAGCCATCTTTGTTACAACGCGCGTCGTAAAGAGTGCCCAGGCTATTGACGACAAGGTGGTAATATTGTTCATTGGTTTGCTCCGGCTGGAGAAACAACTCCAAACAGTCATCTTCGTAAACCCTTGAGTCACGGATTTTCATCTCACGCTTAATCTCGTGTGTACGCTGAAAGCGCTCATCCAGCAAAGACTCGTCCAGCTCAACTCCGATGTACAAGTATTTTTCATCGTGAAGAAGATAGGCACGCCCTCTCTGGCGAGGGAGCTCTCCACTACTTATCTTGACGAATGGCCCCAATTCTATAGATTTCTTCCAGCTGATATCATTCAGTTGACCGTCGATAACCGGGGGTTCGGTGGTACTGGCGCAAAGCGCATAGGGAACTGTTATATCAAGATTGTTTAATTTACTCGTTGCTGCTGGTGACTTCTCTATAGCAATACTATCTTCTAAAAAACATAATCCCGTCAAGACGTTAAAAAATATTAGTAAAAAAAATCTCATAATCACTCTTCCCCTGTTTGGAACATTTTTTATTATATTTTGCTATGCTATTATTGTTAGACTACCATGGAACTACTTTTGCCATTATATCTCTCCGCATCCAGCTTGAGGCAGTCGCTGACAATGTGAACGGCGCATCTCTAACCGTCTTCATCGGCAAGTCGCCAAAGGTGATTGTCTGGTCCGCCTTGGAAACAGTAATCGGTGCCGAAGTGGTTATCAGGGTATTGTAACTGTAGAGACGCAACTCATATGTTCCTGCAGGCATGGTTACTGGAAAAACGATTGACGCAGTTCCAGAACTCTTAGCAGTAGCTCCAGGGAGCGGCGTTTCATAGACCGTTTCTCCGCCGCTGGTATAAAAATATGGCAGATCCTTTGAATTGCCAGTTGCGCCTTGCTCATAGATGCCAATCCAATCCGCTGAGGTGGGAATAAACACTCGCGACCAACTCGCATTCACCGTGCCACCCGCAACAACCGTAGCATGACTGACGGTAAGACTGGGCGATGAATTAGAATCAATATTGCCAATAAACGTGTTGCCACCATTACAATCGAGAATATTGGCCTGTTTATTGCCTGTTACGGTGTTTCCCTTAATAGTGTTACCTGTGGAATTTCCCTTTATACCATATAAAACAATACCTGCGTCACGGTTAGAATTCCCATTATTAATTATTGTGTTATTTGTAACAGTATTTCCAGTAGACTTGTTAGTAATGCAAACTCCGCTTCTTTTATTGTCATGGATATCGTTTCCACAAATCATTACCCCGGACGTGTACGCGATTGTTATAGCGTGTGACCACTGATCAATTTCTCCGTTATTATAAACGTTATTTCCACTGATAGTCACGTTTTTTATAGCATCGCGTCCCAGCTTGCCATTTGTCGTTATTCCACTTCGTGCGTTGTTGAAAATTTGACAATTCAAAATCTGCACATTATTGATAATATCAGTTGCACAATTTGGTTCTAAATCTATACCCGCTTGCGGGTCGGCTCCATTCGTGTTTTTGAAAGTGCAATTCTGAATGATCACTCCGTTTGCGGAGATAATCGATAATCCTTGACGACGGTTATTGTCTGCAATGCAATTTACCAGAGTAATATTAACAGGCATCACGTCATTGAGGATATTATTACTAATGCCTCTGTCAATTTCAAATCCATCCCCCCAGCAATCTTTTGCAGTTACACCATCTATTAATACATTCATAGAGTTACAAATTCTAATACCCATTCCCCATTCGCCGGAGGTACCGGTGTGCGTTGCACGATCACCCTGTACAGTACCGCCGATGATATTTACATTAGATACTCCAGCGATTAGGATGATATGATATTTAACCTCCTTATTGGGGATAGCCTTCAATATAGCTCCACCACTCAAGCGCAGAGTCATCTTACTTTTTATTCTTAGAGACGTCAGCGCATCAATCATATAGGTGCCATCCGGGATGAAGACCGTTCCACCAGTTCCTTCTATTTTGTCGATGACTGCTTGAATAGCTGCGGTGTCATTTGCAACACCATCTCCGATTGCGCCTTTGTCTTTCACATTGATAGTTTGTTTGACATCCGAAAGATTCTCATTCGATTTGAGTCTGTCGAACTGGGTTTGATCTGCCGCATACAACTGGCAGGCAGGTAATGTTACGAAGCATAGTATCTTTGACGCCAATATAAGCAATTTTCGAATTTGATATTTCATCTAATTTTTCCTTATTTTTTAGAACTAACTATCGAACAGGTGCCTGATGTTCGATAATGGTCGCGGCTTTAATGCCGACGGAATGCAACTATTAAAAAAAATACTTTTTCTCGGACGGTCAGGAAGGGCTA
>Ga0364881_10570_pt1 | contig 17910 bp, 9 predicted proteins | sample ExccelJu500001D4_5_FD_206923 | JGI IMG/M metagenome (GOLD analysis project Ga0364881, IMG submission 206923) | Enriched cells from Trout Bog Lake Hypolimnion, Wisconsin, USA - BchlTB.July30.5000.01.D4 | ecosystem: Environmental > Aquatic > Freshwater > Lake > Hypolimnion/Profundal zone | place...
ATGGCAATTCATTGAGCTCCGCAGGGACGGCCCCCAGATTGGCAGAAGCGCTCGGCGGTTCAACTTTCGGCGCGGCACCTGCGCTTCCAAGCTCTCTCCAAGGCGCAAGATAGATCTTCAGTTCTGCCAGCTCTTCCGGCGTAACTTTCGCGTCCTGATGCATTGCGGTGTATTGTGGCAGAGGCATCGCGCCCAGTTGGATCATGTTGACCGCTTCGTAGAGCGCTGCTCTTTGCGCTGCCTCGGGCCTCTCACCGAGTGTGGAGAAGTTAAGGTGTTCGCGCGCGGTAAGAACGTCGTGACGAACGAGCCAATAGCCAGGCACGATTTCGTCAAACCATGCGAGTTTACGTTGGTTGGAATGACAGCTATAGCAATCCTTCTGAAGTATTTCGCGCACATGCGGAGGAACGTCGATTTCCGCAGTCATGGGCCCGGATGGAATGTTGGGACGGATCAACTGCAACACGGCGAATACGATCACCGCGGCCACCGACAGCTTTGCAAACATTCTCATCATCAGGATCCTGGTTAATGTTCTTTGGCACTGCCCGGTCGAGATACCGGTTGAAGTTGGCTTTCTCCGGCACTTCTAATCGAAGTCGCCGGAGGCTGATCAAACGCGCCTTACCAGCATATACACAAGCCTACTGACGCCGCTTGAACTATGTCACCTCACAAGTGATAGAAGTTTGCCTGCAGATTTCTTCAGGTCGAACATTGAAACCGGCTTATCCCTAGTGAAAACAAGGGGGGCATTCCTGCTGATTTCGAGGTATCTCAAGAGTCCTGCATCTTCTACGTTTGGATCAAAGAGAGGCAGATAGCCTCTCAAATCCGGAAAGGAGCACATCATGCCTTTTGTGAATATAAAATTGGTAGAAGGAGTCTTCAACACTGAGCAGAAGCACGCAATGGCTAAAGCGATCTCGGACGTGATGGTCAAGTTTGAAGGCTCTGAGGCGTTCCGCGAAGTCGTCTGGGTCCTGATTGAGGAACTCCACAAAGACGGCTGGCATATCGGGGGCCGCCCTTTCATGGGGCCCGCGTCGCTGATGGAAACGCTTCGCCACAGCAAGGACACAGTCGAGGCAATCAAAGGAAATCCAACGACGCATGACGCATTGGCAGAAGCCATGCCGGTGGTTCCGAGGTAGGCGCAGGCCGCACGTGCCCCCCGGATTCTAACCCGCCTTCACGCTGTACTCGTGGCGTGAAGGCAGGAAAGGTATTTCAGAAACTCTTGAATCCCGTGCGTCTTTCCTACCAAGTATTGGCCGGGGACTATGTCTGCTCAACCATTGCAATGCGCTCCCCTTGTCTGGCAAGCGTTCAGGCCAGCAAATGTGAACCCTGGCCGCTTCCCAGCATGACGAGATCGTAGTCTTCCGCGATAACTTCGTGGCTTGTCAAACGCTCACGCCTCTGCGCCGCAAGTAGCACTTTGCCGAGTCGGCCATTGTTGTGACGGCCGCGCCGAACATAATGAAATCCTTCACAACAAGACGGCCGACGCCGGACAGATATGGAAATCCGTGCACCGAGTCGCCCATTGCTGGTACCCAGGCCTCGGGCGTGGTGACCAGAAACGAAAGCGTGGTGCAGCACATGAAAATTAGAAGCGCGCTGCCTAAAGTGGCATATTGAGGGAACACCCAATGTGTCGCAATCAGCAGGCCCAACGCTACAATCACAACTCCCAACACGTGGGAAAAAGTATACGTTCCATTAGATTCATGCCAGGCCCGATGCGCCGGCACGAATTCACCTTCTTTATTCATGTAGGCGCGATACGCGGGAGCAGGATGATGATACATAAAACTCATGAGAGGGCTATTTGCTACCAGCGGGACAATGCTGTCGGCTTCGTAATCCGCGAACTTGAGTCCACCAATCCATAGCAGGACGACAACCAGCCCCAAACGTAGCAACGTCATTCCCACGCGATCCAATGAAGCTGCTCGAGTATAGAGACTTTGAATAGCGTCACGGCTGTTGCCGCTGAGCGACATCCCGCTCTCTGAGACCTGCAATGTGTTGATTTGTGCATTCATCATCACTTTCCTCCGTGTCAAAAATTGCCGGCACTTTCGTTCTCGAGAGACGGAGTTCGACCTGCCTCTATTCCGCGGCCAGGGTTGCCAGGTTTTCCAGGATGCCAAAACTCTTTACCATGCCCTGCGGCAGGCCGTGTCTTCGAACCAGATATTCCGGGCTGTTGTATGAAATCCATATCGTTCCAGGGGTTCCCTCCCAGACGAGAACCTTCAGGGGTAGATCGATTGCAATGCTCGGAGCAGCCAGCATGGCCGGTGTTCCGTGCTTGGGGTTCCCAAAAATCAGCAGTTTGGTCGGAAGCATTTTCATCCCCACCTTCTCCGCCTCCCCGCTGTGGTCGATCAGGGCAAACAGTGTGATTCCTTTCGATTGCAAGAGGTGCTTCACACGCGCCACCGTCTCGTCAACCGTGTGGCGACTTGCAATGTCGACAATGCCATCCTGCTCGTGGAGTACCGCTGAAGACCCCATCGATCCCCTCCTGACTAGATATCAACCGCGAACTTTGATTCGCCTAGTCTCTGCGGTAAGACTGCGCCAGATACGCATTGCCGGCCAGATTGGATGCGATAGTTTGGACCCTGCATTTTTCTTCAGGTCGGTACGTTCCCCGCGAGCACGTTCGGTGCAATCGAAATCCGGACGATGCTGTAGAAGCTGGCTTTCTGGGCGGAAAATTTGGTATCGGCCAACTTTGCCGTGTTGTATTCTGTCAGATAAATGCACGCCTCAGGACGCCCGCAACCCCTACGGGAGATCCCCATGGTTCCAAACAAGCCGATTCGCATTCTCAGCGTCGAAGACCACCCGGTCTTTCGCGAAGGCCTGAGTACGATCATTGGTTCGCAGCAGGACATGCAGCTGATTTCCCAGGCCAATGACGCCGCGGAAGCTATCTCGCAGTTTCGGCAACATCGGCCGGACGTCACCCTTATGGATCTCCGCTTGCCGGGCACCAACGGCACCGATGCGCTTATTGCGATCCGAGGTGAGTTCAAAGATGCCCGCATCATCATGCTCACTACCTCTGACAGTGATGGAGACATTCAGCGGGCCCTGCGCGCCGGCGCGTCCGCGTACATCCTCAAAAGCATGCCTAAATCCGAGATGCTGGACGTGATTCGTTCCGTCCACGCGGGCCGCCGGCATGTGCCTCATGCAGTGGCCGCGCGTCTTGCCGAGCACTTGGGCGAAGAGGACCTTACCAACCGCGAACTCGACGTCCTCCGGCTAATTCGCGACGGATACCGTAACAAGCAGATTGCAGACCAACTTTCAATAGCCGAGACAACCGTAAACTTCCACATCAAGAATCTTGTCGATAAGTTACAGGCAAATGACCGGACCCATGCAGTAACGATCGCCATCCGGCGCGGCCTGCTCCAGGTGTGACAAGGTCGAACTGACCTGCAGAAAACAACAGGACCGTGGCTATTGATAGGAGTGAGCCACACGGGTCTTGGATAGAGTACTACTGAAGTTGAATCTGTGATGAGGGTGACTCATTGCGTTCAAGAAATACTTACGTTCTTCGGTGCGAAATGGGGAGCGGAGCAAACATGCACCACGTCGTAGGCTGCAAGCCGTGCTGCACGATGGCGAAGAGTTCTCTCCATTTGCGGCATCTGTTTGCAATCCTGTTTCTTATCTCCCTGGGTGCGCCTGCGGCTCGGGCCGTTGACCCCATGACGCGGATCTCACAGTATGCACACTCAGTCTGGCGGGTTCAGGACGGCGTGCTAAGTGCGCCCCCGAATGTGATTGCACAAACCAGGGACGGCTATATCTGGGTAGGTACGGAATCGGGCCTGCTTCGTTTTGATGGAGTTCGATTCGTACAGTGGACACCAGCGCATTGGGGAGAACTGACTAACCCCGAAGTTTATACATTGCTGCCGGCAAGTGACGGCTCTCTCTGGATAGGCACGCCAACACAGCTTGCTGTTTGGAAAAACGGACAACTGAAGATTATCCCGGGAAGCGTCGGCCGCATCAACACTCTCACGGAGGATCACGGGGGGAGGATTTGGTTTACCGCATCGAGAAGGCCTGACCATAACCCGTTATGTGAGGTTTCAAACAACGCTTTCAGATGTCACGGTAGCTCCGAAGGGATTCCTTTTCCAACTGCTGCAGGCTTGACGGTAGCTTCCAACGGAGAATTAGTGGTTGCTTCTGCTGCACAGGTTATTCATTGGAGCCCTGACCGAGGACTGGTGTCTTCTCAAACATTCGACAAACTACTTGGCTTTCAGGGTCTTCACGGCATTGATGTGCTGGAAGCTGAGGCGGATGGAGCGGTGCTTGTTGGGGTTGGATTTGCCGGAACTGGCATGGGGCTGCAGAGAATCTCGGACAACAAGGTGATGCCTTATACGTCCCCTGGTCTTGACGGGAGTTCGCTCACAACCATGGCTGTTCTTACTGACCGTAGGAACGCGCTTTGGGTCGGGACACTCGCGGAGGGAATCTACCGCAGTACCGCTTCGGGTGTCGAGCGTTTCGACAGCAAAGATGGGCTGTCGGGCGACTCAGTTCGAGATGTGCGCGAAGACCGCGAAGGGAATGTTTGGGTCGCCACGGACGCAGGCCTGGATTGCTTTCGCGACCTCCAGATTGTTTCATGGTCGACCCATGAAGGACTGAGCGCTGGAATTGTGAGTTCGGTTCTAGCTGGACGAGACGGTAGCATTTTGATAGGTAGTCATAGTGTCCTGAGCATTTTGCGCAATGGCCAGATCACCACAATTGGCAAGGCGCAGGGGCTGCCGGAGGATGCAGTCACAACCTTGCTTCAGGATCACCTCGGGCGTTATTGGATGGGCGTTGGCAAAGAGTTGGCAATATACGACCGGGGAAAGTTCAAACTGCTTCGCCGCTCTGACAGCCAGCCTGCAGGTGTTGTCGTCGCCCTCGCCGAGTCCACCGACGGCAGCATTTGGGCGTCTGTTGTCAGTGCCTCGCGAGAGTTGCTTCAAATCAAAGATGGCAGGGTGGCTAGCACGAGTCCAGTAGACACTAACTCGCTCGCTCCGGACAAGAACGGGGGGATCTGGCTGGCAGGACGGCAAGGGGGCTTGGGCCACTATGTGAATGGCCGTGTTGAATGGGTTGGTAGCAAGCTAAAGCAGGTCCCGAACGATATCGAGACTGACGATGACGGATCTGTGCTCGCTACCAGCGCGGAAGGAATTTATGGCTTTAAAGCGGGAACGATTCGGCATCTGGGTGCCGAGAATGGCCTTCCATGCTACCGGGCCAATGGATTGATCTTCACGGATCAGCGCGCTCTACTCATTCGAACGTCGTGTGGGCTAATCGAGATCGACCACGAAGCGCTCGAAGCGTGGTGGGCCGACTCAAAATCTCGCGTGACGTTCAATCTATACGACAATCTGGATGGAGCGCGTGCATCGGGAACCTCCTTCCACCCTAAGATCTCGCGCGCTCCGGACGGACGCATTTGGTTCGCAAGTGAGGGCGGCATTCAGATGTTCGATCCAAACCATGTCGCGCAAAATCACGTCATTCCTCCGGTTCACATCGAAGAGACGGTCGCAGATCGAACTTCCTACGAACCGGCGAACGGGTTTTCATTGCCACCCTTGACACGGGATATCGAAATTCGATACACCGCCTTGAGTTTTGTTGCCCCTCAGAAGGTTCGATTTCGCTATAGGCTCGAGGGCCGCGACCTTGACTGGCAAGACCCAGGGAGCCGGCGTTCCGCCTTTTACCAGGATCTCAGGCCAGGGCCTTATCGGTTTCGTGTCATCGCCTGCAACGACGATGGAATGTGGAACGAAGTCGGAGACTCACTTGAATTTCGGGTCAAGCCAGCCTGGTTCCAGACAGCGTGGTTCCGTGCGTCCTGGATAACCACAGCATGCCTCCTGATCTGGTTGCTCTACTGGCTTCGTGTCAGATACATAGCGCTCGCGATCGGCGCACGATTCGACGAACGATTGGCAGAGCGCACTCGCCTGGCGCGTGAACTGCACGACACATTTCTCCAAACGGTGCAGGGAAGCAAGATGGTTGCCGACGACGCCTTGGACGCAGACGCCGATGAAATCCGGATGCGTAATGCGCTTGAGAAACTCTCTCGATGGCTCGGACAAGCGGTGGACGAAGGTCGAGCTGCTTTGCACTCGCTACGCGTCTCAACTACCGAGAGAAATCATTTGTCCGAAGCTTTACGCCGAGCCACCGAGGACCATCAGCTTCCATCCTCCATGACCGTCGCGTTCTCTGTAATCGGCGACGCCAGAGATTTGCATCCGATTGTGCGGGACGAAGTCTATCGCATTGGATATGAGGCCATCCGCAATGCTGCCACTCACTCCCGAGCAAGCCGCTTGGAGATAGATCTCCGATACGCAAGCGACATGGTCCTTCGCGTAAAGGACAACGGTCTAGGGATTGACCCCTCTATTTCAGACCAGGGGAAGGCAGGGCATTTTGGCTTGCAGGGTATGCGCGAACGTGCAGCCCGCATTCACAGCAAGCTGACTATTCTCAGCTCCACCAATGCTGGAACAGAAGTGACTCTTGTCGTTCCCGGCCACATGGTCTACCGCAACTCCCTTCCCACTCCGAAAGAGAGACTCAAGCGGGCAATCAGTCTCCTCCTCGGTCATTCAAGCCTCTTCGATAAGTAAGCGGCCTTGAGGCGTGTTGCCGGTCACATGGTCTACCTGGGCCGCGATGAATGTCCAGCCCCTCCAGTTGCTATCTCAAAACTATAGAAAATTACAGGCATCATCCCTCAGATTCTGAGGTGTTCCGCAACTCAATTCTTAGTTAGCCTTCGGATATCAGAGTGAGCCGCGCTTTGCACAAACTCCCGTCATCTTCAACTGTAATCATCGCGCGCAAAGGTACGCGGCCTTCGTACTGACCAAAATCCTGTTGCTAATCCCCGTTTCCAAGGAGACCCAGATGAATTCCGTCAGAACGATGAATGGGCAAACCGGTAGTAAGTGCCAACTGGATGAGACTGCCCTCGTGATGGCCGCCAAGGCAGGCGAAGACGAAGCATTTGCGGAGTTGATTCTCCGTTATCGAATGCGGATCCTGGCCGCGGCAATGAGAATTACAAAGAATCACGCTGACGCGGAGGATGTGTTTCAAACCGCCTCCATGCAGGCTTATGTTCACATTTGCAAATTCGATTGTCGATCGACATTCTCGACATGGATGATGCGGATTGCAATCAACACAGCATTGATGCTTCTGCGCAAACAGAGAGCGGCTCGCATCACGTTTACTGAGGATTTCTCCGGGTTTGAGGCCCGCTGGCTTAAAGATCCAAAGGCGGATGTATGGGCGGAACTTCTGAGCCGTGAACGCGCATGGCACCTGGAGACGGCCATTCGCGCGCTTCACCCTCCGCTTCGGACTGTGGTCGAACTTCAATCGCGTCAACAGGGTTCGATTCAACAAACGGCTGAACTATCCGGTCTGACTGTTCCTGCCACCAAGTCGCGCCTATTCCGTGCTAGGCGGGAACTCCGTCGCAAACTGCAGGCGTGTCTTTGAATGCCGAATCGTAAATCGCGGCCCCCGCAAACCAGAATTGGGAGATGGCTTCTTGACTCGTCGTCACACAAAGCGACTGTTCGTAATTCTGGCCCTCATCCTCTTCGCACACTCGACAGCGTGGGGTGATGAGGCAGGTTCCGAAAACCCACCGGAGCAACCGGCGACCTTCATCCTCAAGGCCGCGGAGCCCATCGCGTATCTGTCCGGACCATGGCACTTCCAGCGTGGCGACAACCCAGGATTCGCCGATCCGCACTTCGACGACTCTCAATGGCAGCTGCTTGATTCCAGCAGGCCATGGTCCAGTCAGGGCTACAAAGGACTGAGTGGTTTCGCCTGGTACCGTTTTCGCATCGTGCTCCCGCCCGGAAAAAACGCCATCAGCATTCTGCTTCCGGAGATTCGGACCTCGTACCAATGCTTTGTCGAGGGCAAGCTGGTTCAGTCCACCGGATCGTTTCCACCACCATCGTTTGTGCTTTACTCGCCGTATCCAGTCGTAGTCGACTTGCCACAGACTCCAAGACTTTCTGCAACCACTTTAACGATCGCTCTCCGCGTCTGGCATTCGCCCATTTGGGAACGCTACGCGGGAGGAGGTCCGAGCGATTCAAAAACCAATCCCATTGCTCGCGTTGGCAGAACCGCCGAGGTTCATCGATTTCTTGAGTTGTATTCCACACGTGCGCGGCAGATTTCCAGCGACAGGCTCGATCTGGCCGGTCTCACACTCCTCGCTTGCGCAACCTCGTTCGCCCTCTACTTTCTTCGCCATAGCGAAAGGGAATATCTCTGGTTCGGCTTCGCCACCCTCGCAAATTCTCTCAACTTTTTGCTGACGTATCTCTACTACGGGCAGATTCGAAACGACACGCTTTTTGACTCGCTTGAAATGGTCGCGACAATCGCCTCCCGGCTCGCATTCGTCGCGTTTTATCAACGGTTGTTTGACTGCAAGATGACCTGGTTTCTTCGCACCGCCATCGCGTGCCTTTTTATCCACCCGGTCGTCTTGACCCTCGGGTACAGCGGCCAGATCCCTTTCGGAATTGAAAATCTGTTGCAAGCAATCTCACGCGTGCCCTTTGAGTGCTGGGTCGTTCTTCTGCTCATTCAACGATCCCGTCAAAAAGTGATTGACGCACGTCTTCTCTTGCTTCCCGTCAGTCTGGTTATGGGCGTGAGGTTATTTCTGACCGCGACTGTCGCGTTGCGGCAATTGGGTCATCCGCTTGCCTTCAACCTCAACAAGCCACTGTTTACCAATCCCATCGCAGTGTCGTTTCCCGATCTGGCGGAGTGTTTCTTCCTCCTTGCAATGCTCGCAATTCTCATCCATCGATTCGCGCGCTCTTGCAGGGAGCGTGACCGCATCGCCTCCGAGCTTGACGCAGCCCGATCCTTGCAGAGTGTGCTCATTCCTGAGTCCCTGCCGTTGATCCCCGGACTCTCGATCGCCACCGCATACTATCCCGCGCAAGAGGTCGGAGGAGACTTCTATCAAATCTTTCCAAGCATCGCAGGCGAGACTTTGATCGTCCTTGGGGATGTGTCCGGCAAAGGGCTGCGAGCGGCAATGACCGTTTCGATGATTGTGGGCGCGATTCGAACATTGGTCGAGATAAGCGATTCGCCCGCAGCCATCCTTGCCGGACTCAATCGCCAACTGTGCGGAAGAAACTGGGGGTTCACTACATCCCAGGCGCTTCGCATTTCCACGGGAGGCTTCCTCACCGTTGCGAATGCCGGCCATCTCCCGCCTTATCGCAACGGACTCGAATTGGATTTGCCGCCGGCATTGCCCCTCGGGATCGCTCTAGACGCAAGCTATCCAGAAGTTACCTGGCAGCTTCTCCCCGGAGACAGACTTACGCTCGTGACCGACGGCGTCCCTGAAGCCATGTGCGTACGAGAACTCTTCGGCTTCGCGCGAACCCAGGAACTGAGCACCCAATCGGCAAAATCCATCGCCGACGCTGCTCGCAGATTTGGCCAGACCGACGACATCACGGTTCTGTCCTTCGACTTCGAGGGTGCCGACGCGGCCCGGGTGCGATCCGGGAGCTCCAAGAGCTTCGTGGATCAACAACGGGCAGTGGAGATCCCATCACATCCCTGAAAATCGTCAGGATTTGTAGCACTCATAACAATTTGTAGCGGCGACTCTGCAGAGCCAGCCTCTGGTACTCGCTACTGATCGCTGTTCTTCGATTCTCGGTGCGGAACTCGATTGGAGCTTCGTCACGGAGCCGAATCCCAACCTCAACGGGAGATCCTTCCTTTACTCAATGGGGAAAGTGTCGGGCGGCGGCTCCAGCATCAATGTTGGAACGTGGTCCATGCCCGACGTGGCTCCCTCACTTGCAAATCGAGTCCGCGCTTTAAATCCCGCGGCAGGTCGATTCCTCTTCACTGCCTTCATTAGCCACCGTTCCCGCAGATCCGGCACGGCTCCTCACTTCGCTTTTTGTTAAGACACTCCTACTGCACGGTCAGCGTAAAGGTGGCCTTCGCCGTATTGCCGGTCGACACCGCGTCAGTGCCCGTAACAGTTAGCGTATAGGTGCCCGCCGCAGCCCCAGGTGGCGTCGTTGTCGTGGAGTTGTTTCCTGAACCGCAACCGCTCATAATCCCGAACACTGAAATTGCGACAAGCAAAATCATCCAGTGCGCAAATCGCCGCCGGCGCAGACTCACGAAAAGCAGTCCAGCACCGCCCAACAAGGCCATAGAGGTGCGCGCGCCACCGATCAGTTTCGAGCCGCCTGACGGTCGCACCGGCAGTTCTGCTGTGCCGACGTGAACCGCGTTTTGAACAGTCGTGCAGGCGCTCCCAGTGTAGAGGGTGATCAGCGCTGTCGCCGTGCCATGCGCCGCCACCGTGGGGTTGCCGTCAACCAGGAAGCAGGCATTCGCAAGTCCGCTGCCGGAAACTGCAAGCTGCACCGTTCCTGCATAGTCGCTCGGTGAAGACACTGTCACCGTCGAGCTCGCGCTGGCATTCTGCCCCATGCTCACATTACTTGCCGCAAGAGTGAACGCCGCTGCCGTCGAACTCACCACAAAGCTTTGCTGCCCGGTTGCCGCGGCAAAAACGGCGTCACCAGAGTACTGCACTGTCACCGTATGGTTGCCGGGTGCCAGCGTGCCCAGCAGGCTCTGTGCCGAAGCGTTGGCTATATTCACGGGCGTGCCCGCTGCCTTCCCATCAAGCAGGAATTGCGCTGTCCCTGTCGCGCCCATGGTCACTGTCGCACTCGCTGTCACTTGGTCCGTCGTACTCGGAGAACCAGGGGTTACCGACACGCCCACAGTGGAGCTCGAGAGCGCCAGCACGTTAAACGCCACCAACCCGGACGAACCCGAATAGCTTGTGTCCCCCGAGTATTGCGCCGTGATCGTATGTGCCCCTGCCGTTAAAGCTGGAAGCGTAACCACGGTCTTGCCACTGCCAATCGTTACAGGATTATTGGTGTCATTGCCATCTACAGATAGGTCCACTGTGCCGGTGGGCGTTCCCGCAGTCGCCGAACTCGTCACCGTAGTGACCGTGATCGGTGTCGCCGCCGTCGGAGTCCCGGGCGCAATGGTCACCAGCGTGCTGGTTGGCGGTAGTGGAATCACATTCAATACAGCCGAAGCCGCCGACGAACCCGTTGTACTGCTGCCCGTATATTGTGCCACTACAATATGGATCCCTGAAGTAAGCGGAGTGCTTGAATAGCTGGCTGTGCCACCGGTCAGAGGAACGGGATCGCCCGTTGGATTGTTGTCGATCAGGAATTGCACACTGCCGCTCACTGCACTTGAAGTCGACGAACTGCTGACCGTTGCTGTGAAAGTGATCGTCGATCCCGCATCCGGCGCCGTTGGGCTATACGCCAGTGTCGTGTAGCTGCCCAAAAGCGAAATGCCCGTTCCGTAATTGGGGAACGCCTTAGCCAGCAGCATGCCATCGATCGATCCCAGCCCCGTAGCCTCGTCGTACCCTGCGCCGGCGCTGTAGCCAATCTCCGTTGTGCCGGACGGGCAATTCGTTGAACCCGAGATGCAAGGGCTGTCGTTGTTACCAAGCGTGATGTCATGGAAAACTGATGGGGCGCTCGCCGCCAGCGGATACAGCGTCGGGTTCAGGTTGCCCTGGCCGGTCGAAGCGGTTGCCTGATTAATCAAGGCCGTGACACCGGCAAAGATTGGCGCCGCGAAGGAAGTGCCACCCGCGACATACACATACCCGTTTGCGCAATTGTTGCCGTTTTCATCCGGCGCTCCGCAATAGAAGTAAGGGTCGTGTTCATTCGATGAGTCAAGCGAGACATCCGGAATATCGCGCGCTCCGTCGCTCGGCACGCCTGTTCCGATCTGCCAATCCGGCTTGGTAAACAATGTGCTGGCGCCGCCGCCTGAAGCGGCCAACGCCGGCGAAGTGGCATCGTCGTTCCACACCATCTCGGGAATATAGCCGGTTGCTGAGCCCTCGCCCGCGCCGTTGGTTGAACTCCAATACGTTCCTGTCCCTTCGTTAAACTCTGTTCCGCCAACGCCTGTCACATCCGGCGAATCCGACGGGAACTGCACTGCCAGGCCTTCGAATGCTTCGGAATTCCCTGCGTCGCATGCGGTTGCGCCTGCATCGCCTGACGCTGCAATCAGCGTCTGCCCCTGCGCCACAGCCTCATCCATGAAGAAGCCATAGGTGCCCACATCGATCTGGCCCGACATCAATTCGCATGCTCCATAGCTGATGCTGATAATCGGTGCGATCGAGTTCTGGATCGCGTACTGCATGGCATCAAAGGCGTCGGAGACACCATCATTGCCCACGAAGACAAAGTTGACCGTCGAGTCTTTGGCAATCGAGCCCGAGTACTCGATATCAAGATCCGATTCTCCTTCGTCGTCCGCCGACGCGATCGCACTGTCGCCGGTAAACGGTACAAGGGTCATTACTAGATTTGCGTTCCCGCCAAAGCCACTGTGGAAGAGCGCAATATCCTGGGGATCCACCAGGCTCTGCCCCACTACTGCGATCGTCTGGCCTGCGCCGGTATACCCCGCCGAATAGATCGGGTTGATGTCATAGACAGCCTCCACGTCCGCCGGAACCATGTAGTGCGATCCATCGGTCGCAGTGAAGTTCGGCCGCAGTTGCATTGAAGTCTGTGTATGATGCATGGGCACGGGACGCAGCGAGTTGAGATGCCCAACGCTTCGCACCACCCCCGCCAGACTCTTGGGCAGTGTAATCGCTGTGGCGTTGGCAAAGTAGTGCTGCTTGCCCAGCGTGTACGCGTGAATCTGGGTTTGGAAGGCCGACTCCACCTGAGAAACGGTCCCCGAGAAGCGCACCGATTCTGTACCGGACGAATCGATCGTAAAGCCCTTCGACTTCAGCCACGCATCCGCCGCCGCCACATCCGCCGACGCGCGTCCAAATCGCTGTTGAAACTGTGCTGGTGTCAACCACTTGTGATATTGCGGTGAGTTCCTGTCCTCGAGTGCAATCAGCAGCGCCTTCAAATCGGCTTGCTGCGCCTCGCTCAGCGCGAAGTGCAGTGCCATGTGCTTCATTAGTGTCGAAGATTGCATCCGGCCCAGATCCAACGAGAGGCTCACCGCAGGCATCAGGCTGCCGGCGAGCGCGGCAGACGTTTGCTGTGAATTTGTTTTCGTGGTGGCTATCGCCTGCGCACCGGCCATCGCAGACGGCAGCAATATTGCTAGCGCCGCCATGGGTAACCGCATTGCAGAGCCGAATTCCAATCCAGCTCTGGTTACCCGCTTTAAGCCGGCAACCATCGAAGACAGGGCCGAGCACACCAACGATACCGCCGCAGCAGGGCACAACATACTTAAACGGAATTCCATGGAGCTCCTCATGAGGCTGACATCATCGTTAAAGGCGGCCGGGCTGATGGAAATGCCCGAGAATGCCGGATCAATCTGCATGTCTTCAGAGCGGGTCTCGCTTTGTGAGGAGCCGGGCGTATCTCCGGGCCGCTCACTCTTCCCAGCCCCACGGCACATCAAAACTCCTCGAAGCGCCCTCATCACTGCACCTGCAAGGTGAAGTTGACTGTTGCGTTCTGGTCGCCGGCCGTGGCCGTTACCGTGACCGTACTGCTTCCAGTTGGCGTTGCATCCGTGGGAGCAGTCGTGGCTGCCGGTGTGCCACCTCCGCAACCATTTATCAAACCGCCCGCCATAACCAGCGCGAACAGCAGCACTGACAGCCAGCTCAGCGTTGCCTTCCTGCGTTTTCGTGCCAACCCCAAAAGCGCCAGTAACCCCGGGATCGCAGCGGCCGTTATCAGTCCGCTTGTTCCGACATAGTTCGGTTTTGGATTGGACTTGAACTGTGCATTCAGCCCGCCATCCGTCACCACCTGCAGCGTTGTCGTCCCAAACGTCTGCGAGCCCGCAACCGTGCCGAAAATGCACTGCGCCTTCGCCGGTAGTCCCGAACATGCAAAGCTGAAGGCGTTACTGGCGAACCCTGAAACCGAAAGCGTCATGCTGGCTGTCGCTCCCGGAGCACTCACATTCAACGTCGAGGCAGCTGCGGTCACCGTAGGTGCGGCGGTTGCCACTGTAATTGACAAACTGCTTGATGCCGTTGCGGGAGTGCCCTCCGCGTCTGACACCTGCACCGTGAAATTGTTCACGCCCGGCTGCGTCGGAGTGCCAGTAATAGTCCCCGAACTTGCGTTCAGGCTGAGACCTGCAGGCAGGCTGCCGCTGGCCACCGACCATTGAAAGGGAGCCATCCCGTTCTGCTCCGCCAATGTCTGCGAGTAGGCAGTACCCACAACCGCGTCCGGCAGGCTGGTTGTGGTCGCAACCATGGCCGGGACCGTCAGTGTGGCGAAACCGCTGATCGTACCACCGCACGTCAAAGCATAGATATATGTACCTGCGGCCGTCGGCGTCAGTACATTCGAACCACCATACGCAGTGCCGGTCAGCGTCCCTGTCTGCAATCCGGTCCATTTGCCGCCGGTCGATGTCGCATTCTGCATTGAAGCAACGCAACGCTGCGCCGTGCGCGAGAAGGCATTTTCAACCTGCCATCCCAGCGTTACTGGGGTGCCAACCGTAGCCGTCTGCGAACTTAGCGTCAGCTGCACCAAAGGCTTAAGCGCCGGACTCGGAACGGCCTCGAAGATGGATCCGCTTCCGTTTGTGCCACCATTGTCGGTCGTGCCATAGAAGTTGCCATCGCTGCCCACGATCGGCCCACCCAGGGACTCGACTGGGTTTGTACCCAGCAAGCCCAAAGTCACAAATTTGCCTGCTGGAGTCACCTGAAAAAGAGTGCCTGACGGGCTGATTGTCGTCGTGCCATAAAGGTTGCCGTCGCTGCCAAACGTCAGCGTACCTTCCGGCCGGCCGCTGTCAGCTTGCCCCGTGAATTCGTACAGGGTCTTAAATGTCCCACTCGACGTAATGTTGAAGAGCACGCCCTGGCCGCTTTCATCATCGTCATTCGCATAGAGGCCGCCGTTGTGCGTCGAGCCGTAGAAGCTTCCGTCGGAGCCCTCCAACAGGCCGCCATCCGGATTGGCCCCGTCGTTCCCGTCGCCGAAATGATACAAGGTGGTCAGAGTGCCGGCCTTGCTCACCTTGAAAACGCTGCCAAATTCGTAAAGCGAGTCCCCGACCTCGTCGCTGTTCGTGGTTCCATACAGAAAGCCATCGCTGCCTTCCACCAGTCCCGCATAGGGGTTGGAACCGTCAGCATCGCCGCCGGTGAATGTATAGATCGTCGTCAGCACGCCGCCGGGAGTCATCTGAAAGATGGTGCCGTAGCCCGGAAACCCCGCCGCATTAATCGCTCCCCCGCTCACCGTTGTGCCATAAAGGTTGCCATCGCTGCCTTCAATGACCCCAGCCGCTGGGAACCCACCGTCGGTTCCGCCCGTGAAGGTATACAGCAGCGTGAAGACACCGGTCGAGCTGATCCTGAAAATCGTGCCATTCCCAAAGGCTCCGCCGCGCGCCGTCGTTCCGTAGAAATTGCTGTCGCTGGCCAGGTACAAATTTGCTTGGGGATTTTGACCGTCCGGTGAACCCTGGAAGGCATAGAGAACGGTGTAAACGCCCTCTTGAGTCACCCTGAAAACGGTTCCATTTCCGTTGACACCATCTCTAGCTGCCGTGCCGTAGAAATTGCCGTCTGCTCCCTGCACCACATTTCCATAAGGAGTGGAACCGTCCGTGGAAGCGTTCAGGCTGTATAGGCTCTCAATCGTCGCACTCTGGGCTCCGGCAAAGAGCGTCAGCACTCCGGAGAGAAAAGACATGGTGATCAAACGAATGGCTCGGCGCAAAGCTACCCCTCGAATTGTCAGGAAACTTCAGTGAATGTTTAGCCGCCTGCCATCCGGCAGCAGAGGCATTGAACGCGTCGGTGGCGAAGGCTCGGCCGCAAAAGGCGCACCGGAAAACCGGACAGTCACAAAACACAATTCCGCGCTGGCGTAGCGACGAGCGCCCCGCAACCTGCCACCCACCGGCATGGCTTCAGCTTTGATTCTGTGAAGAAACGGATAAAGTAACCTGAAAGCACTATTACATTACTTCCAATCACTCGCAAGCCTAATATGAGCACAATTTACCAAACTCAGAGGCATCAGAATAAGAGTCGTATTGTCAGCCACATAGATAGCTTTCCAACTAAGCTGCGCAGCCCTTCCATTGAATCAGAGAACCGCTTTCTGAGACCATGGGAGCATGGATCTGCACAAGCCAACTGTCTTTGCCTTTGCAGCATTCGTCTACGACTCGGAGAATCGGCGGCTAATCCGAAATCGGATACCCGTTAGAATCAACAGGCAGATGCTTGACCTGCTTGACCTCCTCGTCCGCAACGGAGGTCGCCTGGTCACCCGCGACCAGATCCAAGCTACTCTTTGGCCCGACCAGATCGTCGAGAGTCGCGATAAGCAGATCACCAATGCAGTGAGCCGGCTGCGCCATATCCTTGGCGACGACCCATCCCGCCCGCGTTACATCGAAAGCGTCCCCCGCACCGGCTACCGGATGATCGCGAAAATCAATCCGGTGGAACCCACGCTCAAAAAAGTTGCGCCTTCGCTCCCCTCAGAAATGACAGCTGAAGACATTCCGACACACTCAATTCCCCAACCCGATGTCGAAATAATCCCAGCCAAGGCGGACCCGGCGGAAACAATCCAGTCCGCGATACCCCCAATAGAGCGCCCACAGGCGATTCCAAATCCACCAGCCGTTCGCGGTGCTTCTGCCTGGACTAAAGCCTTCTATGCCGTTGCAGTCCTTCTTCTCCTTGGCACCCTCTTCACGATTTGGCGGCTTTCCTTCCGTCACGTCCCCCAGCAGCCCGCCGGAATCTCCCTGGGGATCGCCCCTTTTCATGCTTCCGGCCCAGGCGCCGTAGACCTTGCGCAAAGCTTCCGGCTCGATCTCACCGATGCCCTCGCACAACTGCCTCACGTCAACGTCCGCGCCTCCAACTCGCTCGACCTCGTCAGTCTCGATCAGGCAACGCACCTGGGGCTCGATGTCCTGATCACTGGCAGTTTCACCCTCGAGAATAACAACTGCCATGTGCAGCTCGAGTTGGTTCGCGGCAAAGACCTTTCCCACATCGCTTACTTCGATCGCACCGTCTCCCGCTTCGAACTTACAAACCTCCGCAAGATGATTCAGGACCAGGTCTACGCCAGCCTCAAGCTCGCTCCCACTGCGGCAAACCTGCCTGTCAGCCCCATAGGCGGAACTTCCGATCCCCGCGCCTACGACGCGTATCTCCGCGCCAGGTACCACTATTCGCAGCAATCCAAAGAGTCGCTCCCCCTCGCCATCGCCGAGTACAACGAAGCCATTGCCGCCGATCCCCAGTTCGTCAACGCCTACGCCGGCCAGGCTCGCACGTACTTTTTCCTCCTTCAAAATGACCTGATTGCGCAGAAGGAGGGCTTCCGCCTTGCCAACGAGGCAGCGCGGCACGCGCTCGCGCTTGATCCTCGCTGCGCTGAAGCCCACGCCGTTCTGGGCTTCATCTACTTTCTCCACGACGCGAACCTCCCGGCTGGAGAAAACGAACTCCGTCAGGCCATCGCCGTCGATCCCAACGACCCCGTGTATCACCAGGGACTCGCCCTCATCTTTTGCGACCAGGCGCGCTTTCACGAGGCGGATGCGGAAATCGACGATGCTCACGCCACCGACCCCTTCTGGCTTTCCGCTTACGTCACTGAGGCGCACATCGCCAGCATCGCCAAGGACCGGCCTCGCGTTCAAGCCGCCATTCGCAAGATAATGGAA
>Ga0364881_10571_pt1 | contig 17860 bp, 12 predicted proteins | sample ExccelJu500001D4_5_FD_206923 | JGI IMG/M metagenome (GOLD analysis project Ga0364881, IMG submission 206923) | Enriched cells from Trout Bog Lake Hypolimnion, Wisconsin, USA - BchlTB.July30.5000.01.D4 | ecosystem: Environmental > Aquatic > Freshwater > Lake > Hypolimnion/Profundal zone | place...
CCAAAAGATCATCGACAAATATCCACACCCGGTAAATGTGTTACCCCGAATATCTAACCAAAAGTTTAATGACTATATCAAAGATTGCTGTGAACTTGCCGGAATAGACCAAATGACCACAATTACCAATTTCATTGGGACCAACATCGTTGAAACGATAAAGCCAAAATATGAGCTTATCACAGCCCATACCGCAAGAAAGACTTTTATTACCCTATCGTTTTATTTGGGAATGGAAGTAAAAATTATCAAATCAATTACCGGTCATACCCAGGATAAAACATTTGATAAATACCTGAAGATTGCCGATGAAATGAAATCAGACGTGATGAATAAAGCCTGGGGAAAGCTTTGAGGGATAAATCAGGTTAAACGCTTTAACCTTAATTCTTCCATCCACCCTTCATAATTTTCTTTAATCTGGGGATAGGACTCATCGATGTCGCTTTGCTCCAATGTTCCGGAGTTGACATATATTTTATATTTCCTTTTTTCCTGCAAGGTAATCATTTCCATTTTTGCCTCTATCTCTTTTCTTTCCATCTGATCTGTGGACCTGGTTAACCTGGCTTTTAATTTCTCAAGTTTATTGTAATGAAATAAATAGACCTCGGAGATAAGCACATGTTTGATATATCGATGTTGATTTGAAATACTCTTTATCAATAAATCTTTTTCCGCAACACGGGACCTTAGTTCTGCCAATTCGTATTTTAACTCCGCAATCGTTTTATGATCACTCTCAATTTCAAAGAGTTCATTGAAATCCTCATTCAATGCTTTTGCAATTCCAGTGGCAATAAACAAGGCAATGTTTTCGGTCACCCCGCTTTCAAACTTGGCATAAGCCGCCTGGGAAATACCAATTACCGCAGCCATCTGAGCCTGGCTCAGATTTTTCTGTTTTCGTAATGACTTAATTTTTTCCTGAATTAACATCGTGCAAAGTTTATCTGTGAATAACAATGCAAATATATAACAAATAGAATAATATACAACTATAAGTTATGAACATTATTCTGTTGATAACTATTATTATTCATAATATTATATTATAACAATAATAGTTGTAGGTTTGTGTCGTTAACTTATAAATAGTAAATCATGGAAAATGAAAAGGTATTTATCGCAACGGACAGGCAGACACTTACAGCTGTATTGAATGAAATGTTCTTGAAACGGTCACAGGAAAAAGCTTTGCCGGAATTTGAAGGGGACAAAATTACCAAACTACAAGCTGCCAAGATTGCGGGTATAACGATCCCGACTCTAAACAAGCTCACAACCAAGGGGAAATTCAGGCAGTACAACCTGGGCCGGAGAAAGTATTTTTTGAGAAGTGAGATGATAGAGGCATTAAGAAGCAATGCCTAAGATGAAAAAACATATCGACCCCAAAGAGGAAGAAACGACAATTTCTAAACCCTCGTACCAGAATAAATTCAATGTTGCAGAAGAGTACCTGGCGCACAAATATGAATTCAGAGCGAATACTGTTGCCCTTACCATCGAGTCTCGGTTAAAGGGCAGCATGACTTTTGAAATATTGAATGAGAATAGCCTTTTCCGGGAGCTTCAAAATGTAAATATATGTTTGCCGTTAGGCAATTTAGTTACGCTGCTCAGAAGCGACTTTGTTGAACAATACGACCCACTAATAGATTACTTTGAAAGCCTACCGCCGTGGAACGGAAAGCAGAATATTGAGCAGCTTGCTTCCTTTATTAAAACCTGTGATCAGGCAGCCTGGGAGAATCATCTGAAAAAGCATTTGGTCCGAGCTGTAAAGTGTGCCATTATCCCTTCCTATTATAATAAACAAGCCCTGATACTGGTTGACCCAAAACAAAATTCCGGCAAATCTACTTTCTGTCGCTTTTTATGCCCTAAGTCATTGAAAGAGTATATAGCAGAGGACATCACCACCGACAAAGATTCACGAATCCTACTGGCAAAAAATCTGTTTATCAATCTGGATGAATTGGCGCTATTGTCAAAAAAGGACATCAACAGCCTGAAGAGTTTTATGTCTAAGGACCAGATTAATGAACGTCTACCTTATGACAGGAAAAGTACCATACTTTCAAGAAGAGCAACATTTGTTGGATCGACCAACAATATCGAATTTCTGAGTGATGAAACAGGATCTGTGCGCTGGTTATGCTTTGAAATCAGTTCAATTGATTGGAACTATTCCAAGGAGGTTGATATGGATCTGGTTTGGGCAGAGGCTTATTCCCTTTATAAATCCGGATATATTGCAGAACTAACTAAATATGAAATCCTGGAAAGTGAAGAACGGAATAAAAGCTTTCAGGTATTAACCCAGGAAAGAGAATTGATCGTTAAGTTGTTTGATTTTGATTACCAGCAACAGCGTGAGAATTTTAAAACCGCAACCGATGTCATGACTGAAATTCTCAATCTATCAAATGGGTTGAAGGTAAACCATATCATGATTGGTAAAGCCCTTAAAAGTCTTCAATGTCCAGGTGGCAGAGATCTCGCCAAGAGGTATGGATACTTTTTAAAACAAAAAAACTTTGTAAACCCATTTTAACCTACCCTTCTTACCACAACCTCATATCGATATGATAAATAAGCGATTACGGTGGTAGGATGAAACAAAACAATCTTACCACATCTTACCACAATTCGTTTTAGTGGAAGGATGGATAAGATGAAAACAGCGTTTTTCCCATCCAACCTACCACTATATAAATCAGAATATAAGATAGTTACAGCCAAGTGGTAAGAAGGGTAGGTAAAAACACACTTTTTAAAATTCACACATTATTATTTCTAAAAAAATCAAGAAAAGATGGACTGTAAATTTGCCAACGAAATAAGTATTGCCGGGTTTCTGTCAAGTCGTGGGATCAACCCGAGCAAAACGATAGGCAATAGTTTTTGGTACTGCTCACCTATTCGCAATGAGCGTACCCCGAGTTTTAAAGTAAACCGGGATAAGAATCTCTGGTACGATTTCGGGACCGCGACAGGAGGCTCCCTCATTGACCTGGTATGTCAGATGTATCATGTCGGGGTACCCGGAGCACTACTGATCTTGTCAGGCGTAAAGCCAGCTGACCAGATCTCTTTTATTGACCGGCGGGTTGATGTTACGCCACCAGTCAGAATTGAAATTAAGCATATTCAACCGCTTAAAAACAGGGCCTTGTTTGGGTACCTGACCTTCCGGAGCATCAATCCACAATTCGCCTCCAGATACGCAGTGGAAGCAACCTATCAGGTCGGCAACAAAGAGAGGAACAATTTCGCCATCGGATTTAAAAATGACAGCGGTGGCTATGAACTACGAAACAAGTATGATAAACTGTCAACATCACCCAAGGATATCACCACTATCGAAGGAAAGAACCGATCAGCCGTTAATGTATTTGAAGGATATATGGACTTCCTTTCCGCTCTAACCTATTTTAAAACGGACAGGTCTGGTTGTGATACGATCGTACTGAACGGGGTCGGATTTGTTAAAAGAATCCTTGACCGGTTGCCCGGCTATCATACGATCAATTTATTCCTTGATAATGACAAGGCAGGACTGGAAACTGCAGCCCAAATTAAGCTGATCAGACCCGATGCCATTAACCGCTCGCAGAACATTTACCCGGATTGCAAAGATTTTAACGACTTCCTTAAAAAGCAATACTGATGTTCGGGTCCTTATATTCCTTGTCTTGATTCTTTCTTTCTTATTCTTTCTTCTTCACTCTTTTTCTTCCACTTTCACTCCATAAAGCCAATATACTTATTACTTGATTGGATAGGTAGTCAAGGTAGGACTAATTCTTCCCGAGCCTAAGTACTGCATTTTTTGATCTTCTTTCTTTTCTTCCATTTATGATATAATACCGTTTTACCATGTTATGTTGGTATCATATATCCTGTGATTTCATTCTTTTTTTCTGCATCCGCCATAGGTCATTGGGGGACTCCAACCTGTCTGCGCTCAAATTTCAGATCGAAATTTGAGCGCAGACAGTTGGAGATAAGTGTTTTACAGATTAATAAACCAAACTGTAATGATAAGACTTTTTCTTCCTGTTTCGTTTATTTCATGCGTATCTAATTTGTTTATAAATGTCGCATGGATTCGAAGATCAGCGAAGCTAATAGCCATGGTGATATATTCATCTTCGGTTTATGATTTTTCAACCATGGCTATTTCACCAGTTCGGATCGATATTCTTATGAATGGCTGGGATTGGTAGTCAACTTAGGACTAATTCTTCCCGAGCCTAAGGACTGTATTTTTTGTTCTTCCTTTTTTTCTTCTATTTATCATATAATTATATTTATAAATATTATGTTAATATCATATATCCTGTGATTTTATGCTTTTTTTTCTGCCTCCGACACAGGCAATTGGGGGGCCTCTTTCACTCAACAACAAAAATTCCATGCGAATTTTTGTTGTTGAGTTCAGTGGATCAAATAAATATGAAATCAAAAACTGAACAGCCTTTTTTACTGTTTTCGTCTTTTTTACCGTTTTCTGCTTAAATCATAATATTTGTATATTAATCATAATGTAATATTCTTTTAAACTCCTTTTGTTTAAAACTGAGGCGATATGGTTATTCATGGATCACTCCGTAGGCTCAAGGTGAGGGTTGACAGCCTGAGACATCAAGGGCCTATCTGCAATCTAAATGATAAATTACCCTTATTCGCCACTGGCATTTCGTGCACAGACACTTTTGGCTTTGATCAATATGGCAGTTAAGCTTAACGAACCAATTTCAGCCAAGGTGAGAAGCGGAAACTACATACATATCAGTATTTGAAACCATTTGAGCAGAATTGACAAATAATGATCAACACTTTGCAGCTAAACCCGGAAAGAGTTGATGGTATTGGACTGATTCGGGCGGCTTTGCAAGTCTGCACTTAGGAAAGCGGAATCACTGATCACCCTGATTTCTGCCTGTTTTCTGCTCTCTTCAGCCTGTTTTCTGCCCTTGTCAGTTTTGTCTGCTCTTTTGTCTGCACTATTTTCTGCCTTCTCCCATTGTGATCCGTGATGGTGTCAGGACTGACCTCAAACTGCAAATTTCCATTTTTAAATTGCAATAATATGTTAAATACGACATATTTCCTGTGAAAATCTGCCTTTTTTTCTGCTTTTCCGATAGGGCGAGTTCGGCATCATCCACACTAAACGATGAAAATATTTGCATTTTCATCGTTTAGTGTGTTGGTGATTAAAGATTTATGAAATAATAAACTGGATAAGCTTTTTTAAAGGTCCCTCAGCTTTTTCTTGGGAAGAAAAAGCTGGCAAAAAGAAGGGCACGTCAGCTCCAGCTGCTGTTTTTCAGTAACCCTTTCAGCCTAAATAACAGACGTGGTTCTTTTTCTTGAATAATTACGGGTCAAGAAAAAAGAACCAAAAAAGCAACCCCTTTAGAAAAAGAATGCGAAGAAAAAAAGAGGAAATAAGAGCAGAAAAACTAATCAGTTGAGAATGCGCTGGTTACTCATTTTTGGTCAAATTTATTGATCGCCAACCGGAAATGTCAAGGGCCTCCCGGCAATCTAAAGGATTAATTAAACTTATTCGCCTCCTGGCACTTCGTGCTCGGTCACTTTCAGCCTTCGGTTATTGTGGTTGGTGAGCTGGTCGAACAAAACGCAGCAGAGGGAAAGGCAGAAACTGACATTCGCCCATTGACAGAATCCGCCTGGCTCAATCCGGTACGCCCAATAATGATTAACCGGCGTGCCAGACAAAGTCCGTCCACTGACGGATGCCAAAAAAAGTCCGCAAGGCAAGCGGCAAAACATGATGAATAAAACTGATCTGTATGAAGTGGTCACTCAGAAGATTATTGACCTTCTCGATTCCGGAGTAGTGCCGTGGCAAATCCCCTGGAGATCTCAAAACGGAATGCCCCGAAACATGATCTCAAATCGTTCTTACACCGGAATTAATTTCTGGATGCTTCTCTGCCTTAAATTTGATTCCCCATTCTACATGACCTTTGAACAGGCACGGGCTCTGGGTGGTACCGTCAGAAAAGGGGAGAAATCAACCCTGGTTGTTTTCTGGAAATTACTTGAATCGTTGGAGAAAGATGGAAGCACGAAGAAAACTCCATTTCTGAGGTATTACAACGTTTTTAACTTTTCACAAACCGAAGGAATAGATCCTAAGAAGGTTCCAGAAACGGAAGCCTATGATCACGATTTTAACTCTATTGAAGCAGCGGAGAATCTGATCAATGAGTGGAAAGACTGTCCCAAAATAAAATGGGATGAGGATCATGCGTATTATAAACCTTCTACCGATACGGTTTGCATGCCTGCGCAACGGTCCTTTTTCCATGATGAACAGTGCTATTCCACTCTTTTTCATGAATTAGTTTATCCATACTAATTTATTATCCTAACTTTTCCCATAAGGCTCTTATAAACAAATGTTTTAGTGCAGAAAGTCAGGATAATAATTCAATTTATTCATATATTATTAGCAGCTGTCACTAAAGTCAGCTGTTAGAAATATGAACATAACACAATTAAGAAAATCCCATCCGAAGTTGCTAAATTATCTGATTCAGCATGGTTATAGCAATCAGTACATTAAGGGCATCACAAATACCCTTAATCTTCTTTTTGAGAATGAGAACCGTTTTCAAACTTATGCAGAATTTTATACAAACTGCATATCGAAGGAAGGACTGTATTCCGGTATTAGGTCCTTGAAATTTAGTAGAATTATGATGCGTACGATTCAAGGTTTTGACGAATTTGGGCATTACCCAAACAAGATTTCATTTGGTCCTACGCTTGGTCGTAAATGTGGGTACACACAACTCAACGATGATTTTAGAACTGTTGTAAACAACTACAAATTAGCTGCATCAAAAACAGAAAAGCGTCCGCAGACAATTCAAGCAGAAGCACTTAATTGCGCTTCATTTCTGTTTGTTATGCAGGAACAGGGAGCAAATAAATTGTCTGAGATTACAGAATCTCAGATACTATCGTTCTTTCACGACGGGAAATGTCTAATTAAATCGAGATCTTACAGAGACAATATAAGAGCCGTTCTTAAGGCGAATAAGGGCTTCGAATCCTGGGAAGAATGCGACCGTATAATAGGATCCTTGCCGGAAATAAAAGAGGGTAGAAAGAATTTTCAATTTTTAGAAGACAATGAGATTGCAAAAATAAAGAATGGCTTGGCAGATGATGGTAATGAAAAGCTAACTCTACGGGACAAAGCCATTATATCTGTAGCTATGTACACTGGTATGCGTGGTAGTGATATCGCCAAGATGTGCGTTTCTGATATAGATTGGCGTAGAGACAAAATGACACTCACTCAGTCAAAAACAGGAGCCCCCCTGACGCTGCCATTACGTGCGGTTGTAGGCAATGCTATATTCGATTATATTAAGCATGAGCGTATTAACAAAGAAACGATCAACAATTTATTCGTAAATACGCATTGCCCAGGCAAGACACTTGAAGTCGGAAGTATAGGAGCAATTGCTACTCGTTTCTTAGCAAAACTAAATATCAGGACTAATGGCGGCGAGCGAGGAGTGAGAATCTTCCGTCATTACATCGCTTCCAAATTATTAGAAAATGGAGCACAGGTAAGAATCATCAGTGATATACTTGGACACCTTTCTCCTGAATCAATCAACCCTTATATTGATGCAGATTTGGAACATTTGAGAGAATGCGGTTTAAGTATAGAAATATTACCATTAGGGAAGGAGGTGTTACCATGAAAAAACCTTCTTCTGTAATATCCGATTTGTTGGATAAGTATATATCATATAGAAAGACTGATGGCGGTATTGGAATTTCGCCATGTGCAAATTTGAGTTCGTTCAATAGCTTCTGTTACAAATATTATCCAGACGCTAAAGAGTTAAGTGATGTAATGGTGAATAGGTGGTGTGCCAAACGAGAAACGGAAACGACACTGGCCCGTAACTCACGCGCTACAGCCATACGTTCATTCCTAAGGTATACGAATAAATATAATTTGACAGTACTTAGACTCCCAACATCTTTGTCGAACAGGAGAGCTCTGTCTGACCGCATTCCTATATCAGACAGAGATTTGCCGCCATCAATAATATCCGATTCATTAAATAGGTATATATCATACAAAAAAGCATCTAACGCAATGGGCAACAGTACTCTGGAATGTCTCAGATTTTTCAACGATTATTGCGCAACACACCATCAGGAAGCAACTGCCATAACTGAAAATATCATTAACGGGTGGTGTGATAAACGTATTATAGAATCGTCAGAGTCTCATAATAAGCGTATATCACCGATACGCTCATTTTTTAGGCATGCAAATGGTCGTGGCTGGACGAATGTAAGATTACCGGAATTCTTGCCTTGTTCAAAGAAACAATACACACCTTATCCTTTTAGTCCGGAGCAATTACAGGCATTCTTCAAAATTACGGACTCGGTCGAACATAATAAGCCTGTGAGCGATAAAGTGTTTGAAATTAGGAAGATAGAAATCCCTGTTTTCTATCGATTACTTTATAGTACAGGAATGCGTACTATAGAAGTCAGGTTATTGAGCTGTGGTGATGTAGACTTAAAGAATGGTGTCATCAATATCAACCTGTCAAAAGGTGTAGACCAACATCGTATAGCACTACATCGAACTATGTGGAATCTACTGATACGATATGATGAGGCCATGTCTGCACTCATGCCTAATCGTAATTATTTCTTTCCAAATGAATACGATGAACCATACAACCGAATATGGGAGTCATACAATTTTGTTCGTATGTGGCGTTTAGTGTCAAATGATCATGCAAGATGCTATGACTTCCGTAGTTACTATGCAGTCAAGAATATTAATAGCTGGAAATATACTGGACCCGAATGGTTTGACAAGCTATTATATCTAAGCCGCAGCATGGGGCATCGTAATGTAAGCAGTACTTGCTACTATTATCAGCTGGTACCGTTGTTTGCAGAACAAATGGAAGAACTAACTGCTGAGGAGTATCACAAGTTATTACCCGATTTAACAAACTATCTTTCTGATGAAAACACAATCTGAATCCATAATAATAGCTACAGCCATACATGATTGGATTAGCTCATACTTACCAGATGTGAGGGCGAATAGTACAAATACGCTAAAAGCCTACCGCGAAGCTATAACTTTATACGTCCGGTTCCTGGAAGACGAGAAATCTGTCAAGCCCAACAACCTGTCATCTGGTTGTTTTTCACGCTCATATATACAAGCCTGGATGATATGGCTAAAAGACAAGCGTCATAGCAGCAACTCAACTTGTAATCATCGATTGGTATGCTTGAGAAGTTTTATTAAATATTTGAGTCGCAGGAATATAATGTTTGTACAAGTCGAAGCGGAAGCATATGAAATAAAAGCAATGAGAAGTCCGAAGAAAGGCATGGATGAAATCACCAAAGATGCGGTGAAAGCTTTGTTTGCGGCTCCTAACCTCAATACCGCTATCGGAAGACGTGATTTTGCGCTGTTTAATCTTATTTATAATACAGCAACCAGGATAGATGAAATACTTTCATTAACAATATCTTTTCTCCATCTTGATGGGAAAAGCAAAGATTATATTACCGTTTGGGGAAAGGGAACAAAACGTAGAACCATATTTATCCTGCCCGAAGTAGCAAAGATTATAAAGGCTTATATAAAAGTATTTCACGGCTCTGCACCCAGCTCTACGGATTTTTTATTTTTCTCTCATTATGGAGGAGGTAAAAAGAAACTTACGCAGGAGGCTGTTGATAAAAGATTGAAACTCTATGCATCAATAGCAAATAAGAAATGCGCAGACCTCCCAAAAAATCTGCATTCCCACAGCCTTAGACATGCACGGGCAACCCATTGGTTAGAAGATGGCTTGAATATCGTCATGATACAGAAATTGTTAGGCCATGAAGATATAAAGACAACAATGGGATATGTTGGCGTATCTACTGAACAAAAAGCAAAGGCATTAATGACTATAGAAGATGATGTTGCCAAAAAGATGGCCAAAAAGTGGAAAGTCATCAAAAAAACTGACTCACTTGTTGCCTTTTTAGGGCTGAAGTAATACAATATTATCCCAACTTTTATATTTACAAATATTTGAAAATATGATATTTAAGTATATTATTGGGATAATATTTTAGTTAGGATAAGTAACTTTATCCCAAATTTTGGATAAAGTTACCCACAGTACAGGCCATGTTTCCAGGCTTGCACGCCATAAAAAGATCAAAGATCATCAGTTCGGTTCACAGGATTACAGCCAGGAAGAATTGGTGGCTGAAATGGGTGCCGCCTATCTCTGCGGAATATGTGATATTGAGCAGGAAACCATTCAAAATAACGCTGCCTATATCAAAAGCTGGATCAGAACATTCAAAGATGACCCCAAAATTCTGGTACTGGCAGCAGCACAGGCACAAAATGCAGTAAATTATATGATTAATCAGAAACTTGAACCTGCACCTGTTGCTGAAATGGTTTTATAATGAAAGAGGTTGTCTCAAAAGTCGAGACAACCTCTTTTTTGTTAATAATACAGTTAATTAAATTTGATTATTTTCGTTGGTTTTTATTTGTTATATAGTTCAATATTAGTATATTGGACTCATAATAAAACATAAAACCATGGTCGTATTTAAAGACTACAACCAAAACCAGCTCATCCTTCTTCCTCCCTCCCTGGATGAACTTATTGAACCTAACCATCCGGTTCGCGTGGTTAATCAGATTATTGATCGGATAGATGCCGACACCTTACTACACCAGTATAAAGGTGGCGGGTCATCAAGTTATCATCCCCGAATGTTGTTAAAAGTATTAGTATACAGCTATTTATGCAATATTTACAGTAGCCGTAAAATGGAATTTGCCATTAAAGAAAATATCCATTTTATGTGGCTTAGTGGGATGAACCGTCCTGATCATAATACGCTTAATCGTTTTCGGAGCGAAAGGTTGAAAGATGTACTTAAAGAAATTTTTGCGCAAGTAGTTTTACTTTTAGTTGAGTCTGGACATGTAAGTCTTCAGGAAATTTATGTTGACGGTACTAAGATAGAATCCCGGGCCAATCGTTACACTTTTGTTTGGGGGAATGCAATCAAGACCAGTAAAGCAAGGATTGCTGATCAACTAAAATCTCTTTGGGAGTATACACAGCAAGTCGCTAAAGATGAGCTTCTGAATGCTGAGGTGACCGATTTTAAAGCGATTGAAGCAGAGAAGGTAAAACAGACCATTGCCACAATAGATCAAGCGCTCAAAGACAAACAGGTTGATCAAAATATAAAAAAAAAGCTTAATTATGCCCGCAAACATTGGCCTGAGAACTTGAAAAGGTATGAGCATCAGGAGAAAATCCTGGGCAATCGAAATTCATTTAGCAAAACAGATCCGGGTGCAACCTTTATGCGAATGAAGGAAGATTACATGAAAAATGGTCAGCTAAAACCGGGGTACAATGTTCAAATAAGCACTAATAATCAATATATTATCAATTACAGCAATCATCCAAATCCTACAGATACCAAAACGTTGCCATCACATATCGAACAGTTTACCAAACTTTACAAGGCTCTTCCCCAGGCTGTGGTAGCTGATGCAGGATATGGATCAGAAGAGAACTACGGTCTGCTGGAAAAGTTAGGTATAGAAGCATATGTCAAGTATAACTATTTTAACAAAGATCAACGCAAGAAAGAGGATACGATAACCGGTAACCTATATTACAGCAAAGAACAAGATTGCTATTATTGTCCAATGGGGCAAAAGATGAGCTACATCGGAATCTATAACAGGAAATCAGAAACAGGTTTTGTTCAGCAATATAAAAATTATCAGGCAATTAGATGCGAAGGCCGTCCATTGCGCGGGATATGTAACAAGATGGATGGGACCAAAATATTGGTTGTGAACCAAAACCTAACTAACTATAAGTCAAAAGCCACAGAATTACTTAAAAGTGAGAAGGGATTGTATTACCAACGTAAAAGAGGCGTAGATGTCGAACCTGTTTTCGGAAATATAAAGTATAATAAAGGCTTTAAGCGATTCTTATTAAAGGGAATAGAAAAGACCGAGATCGAAATAGGATTGTTGGCTTTGGCTCATAATCTTGCTAAACGGGCTGGATAAGCCATCTTTTTAGCCTTTTTTTTCTTCCAAGTCAAATTCAGAGCCATCCCAAAGGCTGTACGATTGAAAAAAAAAAATCCACAAGATTATTAATCAATTTTCGTAGTTGAATCAGTATTGCGCAAAAAAAAAGAAGCCGTCTCATTTTACTTTTGAGACAACCTCTTTCTTATTCATTTTTCTTATTGTAACATGTGAGTGATAACAGTCAGTACAACTAATATTAAAATATATAGGATTAATTTATCGATCAAAACCATCCATAATAAACATTTTTTCCAGATTGGATAACTCTTTAAAAATGTAAATTTGTAGAATTTATAGCCTAAAGTAAAACAATAAATGATGGATGGACAGAGCCTGACACCTGATAAATTTAAATTACTACAATTACAAGAATTACTCCCAGAAGCATTTAGCGAAGGAAAAATTGATTGGGAAAAGTTAAAAGCTACACTAGGTGAGGATATTACCTTTAGTAACGAGCGTTACGTTTTAAACTGGGCCGGCAAAAGCGAGGCTTTTAAAGTATTGCAGGCGCCGAGCACAAGAACACTTATTCCTGCTAAAGAAGAATCAGTAAACTTTGACCAAACAGAAAATATTTTTATTGAGGGTGAAAATCTTGAAGTGCTTAAAGTGTTGCAAAAAAGTTACTTCGGGAAAGTAAAGATGATATACATTGATCCGCCATATAATACGGGAAACGATTCGTTTATATATCCCGATAAATTCTCTGAGACTAAAGATGAATACTTAAAACGTATAGGAGACAAAGATGAAGAAGGCTATATGACCAAAGATGGTATGTTCCGTAAAAACAGCAAAGAAAACGGGCAATACCACAGTAATTGGTTGAATATGATGTACCCTCGCTTATTTATGGCTAAAAACCTGTTACGAGATGATGGCATTATTTTCGTTTCAATTGGGGAAGATGAACTTCATAATCTCAGATCCATGATGAATGAAATCTGGGGTGAAGAAAATTATATATCAACCATTTCCAGATTGATGAAATCCGGTGGTGCAAAGGGTAATTTTTTTACTCCAAATATTGATTATATAGTGGCTTTTGCAAAAAATATTAATTCAACTGAGTTTTTTCGAACAAGTATTACTCAAGATCAGATAGATTCTTATTACAATAAAATTCAAACTGAAGGCAAACGTAAGGGAGAAAGATATGGAGAAGAAAGAATTTATAAGGCGAGTCTTGATGCACGAGCAAATCAACGTTATTGGATAGAATGTCCAGATGGAACATTCGTAATTCCTCCAGGAAATACTTTCCCAAAACCTATTAAGCACGGAGAAAAGGTCAAACCTAATTCAGAAGATGGAGTTTGGAAGTGGATTTTTGAAACCTATAAAAAGGAATATAATGAGGGAAATATTATTTTTAAAGAAACGTCTACCTCTGCATTAATTGATCAGAATGGCAAATCATCCAAATGGAATCCTTACAATAAATTATGGTTAAGTGACCAGCAGGAAAAAGGAAAAGTACCTGGGAATTTCATTGAAGCGTATGAAAATCGTCAGAGTGCCGCCGAATTGCAGGAATTAAACATTCCATTTGATTTTGCGAAGCCAGTAAATCTTTTAAAATATCTGATAGAAATCGCAAGAACTGAAGATGATGATATTATACTTGATTTTTTTGCTGGCTCAGGTTCTTTAGCCCATGCCGTTTTTAAAAGAAATGAAAATAATCTTTCAAAATGTCATTTTATTTGTGTCCAATTACCAGAACTCTGCGATGAAAAAAGTGAAAGCTATAAAGCTGGTTATTTAACCATTGCCGATATTGCCAAAGAACGTCTTCGTAGGGCGGGTAATAAAATATTAGAAAATAGAAAAATAGAAAAAGAAAAGAAAAAAGCACAATTTGATTTTGAACCGGATAAAGAAGAACCTAAAATAGATTTAGGCTTTAAAGTCCTAAAACTCTCTGACAGCAACTTTAAGCAATGGCAACAAATTATTGGTAAAGATCCCAATGCACTTGAAGAACAAATGAAACTGTTTGTTGATCCGGTTTCGGAATCAGCGACGATTGAAAATATGGTTTATGAATTGCTGCTTAAAAGTGGTAAAGACCTGAATAGCAAGATAGAGCACAAGCCCGCATCCCAGAGTGATACCTTGGGGTATTATTGCGTTAACGACAATGAGTTGGTTATTATGCTTGAAATAGCCACGCAGGAGATTGTTGACTCAGTTTTAAAAGGACAACCACAAAAGGTTATTGCTTTAGACCGGCTTTTCACCGGAAACGACCAATTGAAAACCAATACTGCATTGCAAATGAGAGATGCCAGTATTGAATTTAAAACCATATAACGATGAGCATGCATTTAGACGTAATGTTGTTTCACGATCTTGCTCATATTATCGAACAAGGTAAAAATCAATTGGTCAAACAAGTCAATAGCACCGTTACTTTGGTATATTGGCAAGTTGGCAAAAAAATAAACGAGCATATTCTTAATAATCAGCGAGCTGAATATGCAAAAGAGATTGTGTCGACAGTGTCGACACAATTGAAACAAGTTTATGGGAAAAGCTTTGAGGAAAGGAATTTACGCAGAATGATGCAGTTTTCTGAACTTTTTACCGATTTCGAAATTGTATTGCCACTGTCACAACAATTGAGTTGGTCGCATTTTGTGGAATTATTGCCAATTAAAAGCAGTGAGGCAAGAATGTATTATGCACAGAAAATTGCCGACGAGTACTGGAGCATTAGAGAAACTCGCAAACAAATAGAGCAAAAAGCTTACGAACGTGGTGAGATAGCCAATGTTCAAGTTTCATTGAATATGCCTGAATTACAACATACATTTAAAGATCCCTATTTTTTAGACTTTTTGGGACTTAAAGAGGGATATCTCGAAAACGATTTGGAATCGGCAATCTTGAAGGAACTGGAACAATTTATTCTTGAACTTGGAAAGGGATTTACCTTTGTTGAACGCCAAAAGCGTATGATAATCGACAACGAAGATTTTTATTTGGATTTGCTTTTTTTTCATAGAAAATTAAAGCGCCTGGTAGCCATTGAATTAAAAATCGGGAAATTTAAGGCTGCTTATAAAGGGCAGATGGAACTTTATCTTAAATGGCTCGACAAATACGATCGGCATGAAGATGAAAACAGCCCCATTGGATTGATACTTTGCACCGGTAAAAGCACCGAACAAATTGAGTTGCTTGAAATGCATAAAGACAGCATTGTAGTTGCTGAATATTGGACGGATCTCCCCCCAAAAATCGAATTGGAACAAAAATTGCACCTGTTGCTAGTTGAAGCAAAAGAAAGAATTGATCAACGAAAGGCATTGAAACAATGAAGTTAACCTTCGAATCCAATCTCCAATACCAGGATGATGCCATAAAGTCGATTACTGGCTTGTTTGAAGGTCAGCCAATGGAAGATTCAATTACCGAATATCATTTCAATGAAAAGGCAACTTTAAGTTTGATTAACGGCGTTGGTAATAACCTGATATTGTCTGAGCAACAAATCCTTTCGAATCTTCAGATAATTCAAATCGAAAATGAAATAAACAAAGCCAATCAGCTGGATGGGATGCACTTTTCCGTCGAAATGGAAACGGGCACCGGCAAAACGTATGTGTACCTAAGAACCATCTATGAACTGTTTAAGCAGTATGGTTTCAAGAAATTTGTAATTGTTGTTCCATCGGTTGCTATCCGTGAAGGGGTTCTGAAAAACCTTGAAATTACGCACGAGCATTTCCAAAATCTGTACGATAATGTTCCTGTTCATTTTCAAGTATATGACAGCACAAAAGTCTCATCCTTAAGAGGTTTTGCAACGGGTAATAACATTGAGATTTTAGTAATCAATATTGATGCTTTTGCCAAAGATGAAAATATTATCAATAAACCGAACGATAAGTTAAACGGACAGCGACCGGTTGAGTTTATTCAATCGACCAATCCCTTTGTAATTGTTGACGAACCGCAAAACATGGAAACGGAGAAACGTGCAACTGCCATCGAAAATTTAAAACCACTTTGCACGCTGCGCTATTCTGCAACCCACAAAAATCAATACAATTTAACATACAGCCTTAATCCGGTTAAAGCGTATGACCTTGGTTTGGTAAAACAAATCGAGGTTGACTCCATTGTTGAAGAAAATGCATTTAATGATGCTTTCGTGTCTGTTGAATCTATTACCGCCACTAAAACAAAGGTGACAGCAAAGGTTTCAATTAATTCAAACGACACAGGAGGCGTAAAGAAGAAATCAGTCGCCGTCAAAGTTGGCGATGACCTTTATAAACTATCAAACGAACGGGAAATATATTCAGAAGGCTACATCATTGAAGAAATTGATGCAGCAAATAATTGTATTTCACTTTCGAATGGCAATATCCTGTACAAAGGTGACACTCAGGGTGGTTTAACGGATGAAGTAATGAAATTCCAAATTCGTAAAACTGTTGAAGAACACCTGAAAAAAGAAATTCGGCTGAATCCTAAAGGAATTAAAGTGTTATCACTTTTCTTCATTGACCGAGTAGCAAACTATCGGCAATACGATGAAGCCGGAAATCCGGGCCATGGTAAGTTTGCGAAATGGTTTGAAGAAATTTACGCAGAGTTTGTTTCTAAATCTCATTTTAAATCATTGGATAAATTCCCGATAGAGCAAATTCATAACGGCTATTTTTCGCAAGATAAAAAGGGTAAAATGAAAGATACATCCGGCGAAACACAAGCCGATGATGATACATATAATCTGATTATGAAAGACAAGGAAAAACTATTGGATATTGAGAATCCATTGCGTTTTATCTTTTCCCACTCTGCATTGCGTGAAGGTTGGGATAATCCAAATGTTTTTCAAATCTGTACGCTAAACGAAACAAAATCAGAAATTAAAAAGCGTCAGGAAATTGGCAGAGGATTACGTTTGGCTGTCGATCAAAGTGGCAAAAGGATTTACGACCAAAACATAAACCGACTCACGGTTGTAGCCAATGAATCTTATGATGATTTTGCCAAAGCCTTACAAAAAGAGATTGAAGATGATTGCGGAGTTGAATTTAAAGGTCGGATTAAAAATAAGCGCGAGCGGACAGCAATTAATTACCGGAAAGGTTTTGAAGCAGACCCAAAATTCCTTGAAATCTGGGAGAAGATTAAAAAGAAAACAACTTACCGGGTTAATTATTTATCAAACGATCTGATCGATTCAGCATCGAAAGGAATACAGGAAATTCCCGAAATAAAATCCCCTTCAATTCGTTCGACAAAAGTATCTGTAACTATGTCCGATGAAGGTGTAGGAACTTCCTATTTAGGCGATAAAATTGAATCTTATGACACTTACTCCTGGAAAATCCCTGATGTATTGGGATATATTCAAAGTAAAACAGAATTAACAAGGTCAACCATTCAGGCTATTTTAAGTAAATCGGAAAGAATAAACGATATTTTAATTAACCCTCAGTTATTCTTAGATTTAGCCTCGCAAACGATTAGGCGAACGTTGTTCGAACTGATGATCGATGGCATAAAATATCAAAAAATTGGAACTACAGAATACGAAATGGCATTGTTTGAAGCACAAGAATTAGAAGTATACCTCAATGATTTTTCATTCAAGGTATCTGACCCAAACAAAACCATTTATGAAGA
>Ga0364881_10578_pt1 | contig 17602 bp, 9 predicted proteins | sample ExccelJu500001D4_5_FD_206923 | JGI IMG/M metagenome (GOLD analysis project Ga0364881, IMG submission 206923) | Enriched cells from Trout Bog Lake Hypolimnion, Wisconsin, USA - BchlTB.July30.5000.01.D4 | ecosystem: Environmental > Aquatic > Freshwater > Lake > Hypolimnion/Profundal zone | place...
CAAAAGCTTCGGAAGTAACATAGTATTGAAGAATGTATCTTTTGAAATGAATTCCTCATTACTTTATGGTATCGTAGGAGAAAACGGATCGGGAAAATCAACGCTTTTGAAAATCATTGTAGGTGAATGGAAGCCTGATTGTGGAAATGTTTTGGTTGATGGCCGACTTGGATATTGCCCGCAGAAAACCTTGCTGTTCTCTCAACTTACAATAGATGAAAACTTGAGGTACTTCACGGCAGCCTATGGAATGGATAAAGCAGATTTAGTCAGCCGAAGCGAATCATTGATGAATGTTTTCAATTTCAAAAGATACCGGAAGGAAAGGATTTCCAACTTAAGTGGCGGAACGCAGCAAAAACTTAATCTTACGATTGCGCTGCTGCATCAACCTAAATTATTGATCCTTGATGAGCCTTACAATGGATTTGACTGGGATACCTACTTAAGGTTCTGGGATTATAGGAATCAGCTTCGGAAGGAAGAGTGTGCAATACTTATTGTCACCCATTTTCTCACTGAAAAGGAGCGGTTTGACAAAATTTATAACCTTGAAGAAGGAGAGCTAATATGAGGGCAATTAGAATTGTAACTGCAATAACCATGATTTTGAGAATGTTGCTTCGGAGAAGAATCATTCTCGTCGCACTGCTGCTTATACCGGCTGTTTTCCTTACCATAGTTGAACTAACTGCGCCGACCAGGTTTATCCCATTCCGGCTTGCATCACTTGATTTGAGGGTGTTTATAAGGGAAAGCCTGAAAGAAATTGCGCTGATATTTTTTGCCATAACATCTTCCGGCTTCCTGGTATCGTTACTTGCGCTCAACCTCATTCAGATAGAAAACGATGTTAACCGCAGACTGGTTATCGGTGGGTATAATCCTTTTGAACTTTTAATTTCCAGCTTGCTTGCCCTTATCCTGCTGATTTTGACGATAGCTGTTTACATTGGCTTACTCATCAACATTTTCGTTTCTTTAAGGCATCTGCCAATGTTTGTTTTCAGCCTGATGTTAATCGGATTCGTATATGGTTGTTATGGACTGGCAATTGGCAGCCTGATAAAAGGTAAGCTTGAAGGGGTGTTCTTCATTGTTATGCTGGCCAATATTGGTTTGGGGTGGCTTCAGAACCCGATGTATTATGCTGAAGCACATAACAATGCAATCATCCGCTACCTTCCGGCATACTTTCCCTCTCAATCAGCAATCATTGCTGCTTTCACTGATTATTCCGGTGCCAATCCCAGATTTTACAGCATGTTGTATGGGACCGGGTTTTTAATTCCGGCGTTGCTTATTTTTTATAACAAAATGCGAATTAAGAAATGAAAAACATCAATTTGGTCCTTGGAAAATTCCTTTATGGATTTGTATTTCTCATCTTAATACCTGCTGGTTTATGGCTTTGGGCAAAATATACTGAACAGATTATTCAATTGCCAATAATTGAGTCAAAGATTGCAGGGGGGATAATGATTGTCACAGGTGGATTTCTTATGTTGTGGGCTATGTTTGCATTAATGTACTACGGGAAAGGATTGCCCATGAATGCCTATCCTCCGCAGGTATTTGTCACAAATGGACCCTTTCGGTTATTTCGGCATCCAATCTATTGGGGTTTTGGATTGTTAATGACTGGCTGTTTTATTTTTACAGGTTCACAAAGCGGATTTTGGCTCGTCTCTCCCTTGGCCGTTTTAGGTATGGTTGCGCTTGTATTGGGACATGAATCAATTGATTTAAGGAAACGGTTTCCTGATCAATCGATCAGAACTATACTGGATTATCCGGAAAGCAAAACAGACTCACCGGATTTAAGGGATCGGTTAGCATCGTTGTTTTGGGTGGGGTCCTATTACGTTCTAAGCAACTTGATAATCGAAGAATTGCATGGGAATGTGCCACCTTTATTCGGTGAACCACTCCGGATTATTCCTGCTTTGGGAAATTCTTATTACCCATTTTTCAGTATTATTTTACTCCTTATTACCCCTTTTATTCTGATAAGGAAAGATACGCTGAGAGAATGGGAAGTATCAGGATTTATAGGTTTATCCCTGATTTGTTTCATCGCTATATTGTATCCCTCAATTGGGGCACAATATTTTCCACCACAGGATTCAGCTATTTTTACAGTTCCATTATTTCTAATGTTTGTAGCTGTTAAGGCGATGTTTCATCAGTCAAAGCCAGTTGCCATCATCTATACAATTGTTGCCTTCATTGTTGTTATCATTCAGCTAGCGAATAGTCGTTCGGCGGCACTAAATTTGGCAGATTCAATCCTGATATTTCTTCTTTCGTCAAATTATCAAAGGATTTGGATTTTCTTAAAAAATACATCAGAGAAAATTGCCAATTCATGGAAGGAATGGGTTTTTGGTAAAGTCAGGGTGATCAATCATGGTTTCTATGTTGGATTTGGCGCTTTCTTCGGAATTCTGCTTGCGGGAATTTTAGCCGGTAAAGCTTATTCATGGGCCCTGTTGGTTTTTACCATTCTTGTGACCGTATTTGCTGCACTTTGGGCTCAAATCATTGAAGGGTCCGCCAAATTAAAAAGACCTTTTGGATATTATGGAGGAGTAGTTGGCATACTATTTGGATGTCTGGCTGTTTGTGCAATGGGACTAAACGGATGGGTAATTGTGGGCGTGGGTTCAGTAGTAATGCCCTGGATCCAGGCGATAGGACGTTTGCGATGTCTTGTTAATGGGTGTTGTCATGGACGACAAACGAATAATCCCATGCTGGGAATCAGGTATTTTCATTCTCGTTCACGAGTGTGTAATATTTCCGGTTTGAAGGGTGAGCTGATCCATCCCACCCAACTTTACTCCATTCTATGGTTACTTTTTGTCGGAGTTTTTTTGCTTACCCTTTGGAATAAATCAAATGTCCCCATCTCACTTATTTTTGGCTTATACCTGATATTGACCAGCATTGGTCGGTTTGTGGAGGAAGCTTACAGAGGAGAAGTGCAAACACCAACTATAAAAGGTCTTCACCTTTACCAATGGACTGCTATCGTTTCTTGTATTGTTGGCATCCTGATGACTCTCATTCAGATAGAACCTGTAGTTATTCGTCCGGGTTTTAGCTGGGAATCCGTTTGGGGAGCTGCGATCAGTGGTTTCTTTATATTTTTTGCGATGGGCGTGGATTTTCCCAATTCGAATGTCAGGTTTTCAAGATTGGTTTGAAAAGATTAATTCCAAATGATAAACGTCGCTCCCATTGAATTTATAAGGAGAGTATCCAAGGGTGGCAGAATATCACTTAAAGGAATGCTCCTTATTCTAGTCTATTACCTTCAGATAATTCTCTCGCTTCCTTTTGCGTTCCTCCAGTTTCTGCTTTACGGCAAGCGGATAAAGAAGACGATCATCTCAAAAGATCCTGTTTTCATATGGGGTCATTACAGAAGCGGCACCACTTATTTGCAGAAAATAATGGTCTGCGATAAGCAATTTGGTTGCTTAACGAACTTTGATGCATTGTTTTCAAATTCAAGTCTTTTTTTTGGAGAGAAGATGCAATCCCTGTTTCAACACCTGATCAATTTATTTAAAATTGAAACCCTTTCTTTCATAACACCATTGTGCAACCCTCTGAACCGGATGAAGAAGATGATTATTTGATGAATAAAGCCTCTGCCTATTCTGCATACTGGGGACTTGTTTTACCAAAACGGTGGCGGGAATGGCTGAATTATTCGCCTCAATTTGAGAATCCAAAATATCTCAATGGTTGGAAAATGGAATACCTGAATACGCTTAAGTATGCCACTTTTAAGAACAAAGGAAAGCAGTTGGTTTTGAAAAGTCCGCCAAATACCGAGCGGACCGGCGTATTGCTGAAAATGTTCCCACTGGCTAAATTTATTTATGTCTACCGCATTCCATTTCATCTGTATTATTCCACCAGGAATATGTGGAAGAGAGCCATACTCAACTTTTACAGCGTACAGAAAATTTCGGATACAGAACTGGATGAAATTGTTTTTGAGTATTTTATACATCTTACCGGGCGGTACGAAGAAGACAAAAAACTGATACCTGACGGTAACCTGATTGAAATTTCATACGAAGAATTAAAGGCGGATTCATTCGGTGTAATCCAAAAGATATATTCCAATATAAATCTTCCCGATTTTGAATTAACATCAAAGGATTTATTACTGAAATTGGAAATGGAAAAGAAATATCAGAATTTTCAGTATCAGTTTGGTGACGATACTCTTCAAAAGATAGGAAATAGGTGGGGCAAGTACATCCGTCAGTGGAATTATAAAGTGACGGATCCTGGTTAATGTTAATTTGTTAAGAATCCGGAGAGATTAAATTTTCAGATGAAATGTAGTTTATGATTTGATTAACCGCCTCATCAGGTATTTGATTTGCTGTAAGAATGGTTAATTGTGGCTGCAACGGGTTTTCATATGGGCTGCTTATACCGGTAAAGTCTTTTAAGTCACCATTAATTGTTTTTTGATACAATCCTTTTGTATCCCTTTTGATACAGACTTCTAAAGGTGCATCCACAAAAACCTCCACGAAAGAATTATCTCCGTCAAGGATCAAAGTTCGGATGCCATTTTTAAACAAAGCTACTTCCAGATATCGCGCAATCGTTGATTTCCCTGAACATGAAAGACCTGTAAGCCAAATAACAAAGGCTTTTTGCCGGTTAAGAGCCTCCTTCTGCTGTCTGGTGACCAGAAATGATTCTGCTGCCAGATTTTTATCAGTTTGAATATTTGTCATTCAAAGGAAATTGAAATTTATCCTTGCGCTGAAATTAAATGTTTTGAAATTGTGATTCTAACCGATCACTTACAGACACAACTTTAAATGCTCATTTATAGTAAAAGATCACTGCGTCAGTGTGAATTTGAAACTTACTCCCAGGTTTGAATTGGTTGTTCTGTAAGAATTCGATATAAAAGGATTGGTCACAAGTCTGTCATAAAATAAGCGAAGAGTAAATGCCTGGCTGAGTTTATAATCGGATGAAAATTTTACCGAAACTGATTGCTGACCTGCAGTAGTCTGATTGTTTTCCTGGTCCAATTGCCGAAGCACTGTTTTATTTTTTCCGATAGCTACATCCAACCGGACACTCAGTGCATTATTATACATTTTTTGTGAAGTCTTTGTCTTGACAAATAATTTCATATTGTCAAAACGGTAACCGAGACCAAGACTCGCCTGGGTGTCATAAAGCTCCATTAACTGGTTATTGGTAAGACTCAGAGTCAGGTTTCTTGTTTTCCGCCAATCAAACCGTGATGTGAAATTATTCAGCCAGGTGATATCAATATCTATGAGCGGGTTGAATGCTTCATTAATATTGATTGTCCCGATCGTATATTGCGATAAAAAATTTTGATTTGCATCCTGAACATAATTAAACCCGTCATTTTGAGATTGATAATCAAGATTTGAGACATAGGAGCCAACGGTGTAGGTCGATTTATAATCATGCAGGATGCTCATCGATTTCATGAAGTTTTTCAACCATGGAATTTTGCTAACAACACCAGAGTATTGAACGCGCCAATTCGGCATTGTGAATTTAGCGGAAGGAAACGGTGTGAGTGGTACTTTTTCAGCACTTGTTCCGGTATAGGCCGCGAGGAATGCGGGTATTAGAACGTCTTGTGATAGAGGGCCATAGCCTGCTGGGTAATTGGTATATGGGTCAAATGTACCTGGTGAATAGCCAAATGTGGAATTTGCAATTCTCGATTGGTCAAGACGCTGAGCTATCACTTCCCGGTTTTGGGAGAATGTATTCCAGACTTTTGAGGATTGTGCCCCTGAACTTCCGATCCGTTCAAAGGATGAGCCGATCGAGATGATCGACATGCTGAAACTCCCGTTGGTCAATTTATTGTAGGCTCCCCATCCCTTTTGATTACTATAGATAAGATATTCTGAGGAGTTACTGGAAAAACTCCGATTTGCGGTAAGATCAATCTTCAGGTCAGGTAATGGAACTAGTTTCACCCGGATAACCAAACGGTTATTTTGGCTTTGCGTATATGGTTTGTTCAGGGTTGTATCAGTCGTTATCCAACCTCTTTGAGCGGCCTCAAGGCCAAAACCGGATTTCTGCTGACCCAGAATAAATGGCAGACCTGGAGCAAAAAGTCGCTGTCCGTTAGCTCCTGTGTAATTGGCCGATCCCAGGAAACTGGATCCAGGCAAATAACCATAAAGACTGGTTCCTCCATTCTCGGAATAGGAGATATTTACCGAATTGACCATCATCAGAAAACGGGCAAGATATTCATCAAACTTTATACTTATTTTTTTGGATTGGTCCTTCCCCCCGGATACTTCGACGATCGCTTTGACGCAATCGGTTTCAGGAGTGAACATTACCCGATTCTCATTTACCACTTTTATTTTTCCATTGATCACTTTCCCTTTTTCATCGGTTACCCGGACCGCCACATTTACAGTTCCCAATTTATGAAAGATCGATTGCGGGATGTTCTTTTTCAATACAACTTTCCCATCTTTGAATTTTACGGGCATATTCATATTCAACGGGATACTTTGTCCTTTCTTGGCCAGGATGTCCCTCCTTCCACGGCTGAACTCACCATATTTTTGATTAATCCGTTTAAGATAGGGTATGCGGTTATAAAGTTTTATAAAGTCGGCCTGCCCTGTTATCTGGAAGGCATTTGAATTACTGATGCTGTTTCCGGTTACGTAACTGCCGGTACCAAGTGCCGCAACATCCCAGGAGTATGCTGCATGATAGGTCACTGATGAGGATACCCAATCGAGTAACGGGAGTTTATTGATTGGAATGACGTAGGAGACATTCCAGTTATGGGAATAATGGGTATTACGTCCTCCATTCAGGATATTCTGCAATATTGTATCCCTGCGGGCCTGGTATCCGCTTAGATTTTTATCCGAAGCACCAAGTGGTTCGTCAATCCGGGAGGAGTTAACTGCTGAGAAATCAATCTTCAGACTGCGGGTTAGGTCATATTTGAAGTCATAGTACCGGTTCCACCTAAAGTCTGCAAGATAGGTTTTTGAAAGGGCGATTCCCGAATTGGTAAGATCCCGGTATTGGGTTATATTACTGTTGTTATTCAAATCTGACCGGAATGATATCTGACTGGGAATAAAATTCAGATTGAAATCCCGTAAGATTGATAATGAAGGGGATTTTAAGAATTTTAAATTTTTGAATGGATCAAAAGGGGATGGACGACTGACATAGTTGTAATTAAACAGGATATGGGTATTGGTCGTTTTATTCTCTAACGTTGTAATATCGCCCTGCTCATTAACATTATGCGAATAGGAGAGGGAGAAATTTGAAATGTCATAAATTTTTGGCTGGCCTGACTTATTTGGTTTATCTATCTGGATGTTAGTTAAATTCAGACTTCGTTGAGTGGTATAGGTCTGCGAGATCCGTTTTATCGAATCGCGGGCATGAGCGCTCCCTGCAGTGGCAAGGGCCTGGGACATGGTCACATCATTATCGAGAGGTGAATATTCTGGTGTCGAAACCGATTTAGAGATACCAAAAGAGAGAGGTATTTTTACCCCGGACTCTTTTTTAAAGAACTTTCCCAGTTCAAGATTGGTTGAAAAATTATACTCACTGGTATTGTCCAGGGTACGTTGCTGCATTTTAGAATCAATGCTTCCAAATCCGGAAGTGGTATAACCACCGGACAAAGAGAAGTTCCCTAAATCTGCCAGATTCCCGGAAATACGGCCACGGGCAGCCCAGCCACCTTTTTCTTCAAACTTAGTTAAACGCATTTCGTCAACCCATACTTCAACCGATTTTGGTCCCAGACCTTTTGCCTTTTTATTCCTGATACCGATCATTCCGGAAACCACCTGCGAGAGATCGGGATTTCCTTTGACTTTGAGCAGATTTTTATTCCCATTAACACCCGCATGAACCTCCTGAAAAACAGAGGCAAGAGTGATGGCAGAACCTGCCTTTCGCATGGCTACATTTCTACTCAGTTTAAGTTGGACCAGGGAATCGAGTGGAATGTTTATCTGATTTGCCTGCGGCCATACTGCCAGCTGATCAGTGGCAATATCTGAGCTATAATTGTTTTTTGGGGGAGTCAGTACTAATGGAATTTCATATTCGTAGTAGTTATTTTGATAATCAGATCCAATCCGTACGAATAAATAAAGATCGTCGTCCTCTACGGTTGTTCCCACCATCTGATGAGCATGGACATCCATGTTCAGGTTTTTGTACATTCGCATATCGAACTGCATTGGTTTATAGGCAGCGCGTGCATCGTCTGACTGCAGGTTGGTTGCCCGTAAGACCATCGATTGCTCGTTCAATTGAACCAGCTGGGGGTTCGAGGGGTCAATCTGACGACTTACCCCGGGAGGAAGGACATAATTCACAGGTGAAGTTGTGCTGTTTTCCTCTATATTCACTGCAGATATTTCAAATTGTGTATTCGGATTCTGGACCGGTGCGGTCAGGTCTTCTGTGAGATCCTGATCATAAGCTCTCCAGCTTGACCTGATCAGATCGAGCGAAGCAAACCGCATAACAACAGGTTTTTGCCATCCTTTAAGAAACATGCGCATAAAACGAATGGAAGTGAAATCGCTGATAGAACCATACACTTTATCCGGAGAACTCACCGGAATAGTGTACTGATACCAGGTAATAGTGGACTTCCTGCCACTAAAAAGGGTTACATTTGAAGTGATCTTATCGGTAATATGATTCTGCCCAATTGCCATATTATTCCGGTCGATTCTGAGATGATACTGATAGTAAGCCTCATTTTCATTCAAGGTATTGTCGTCATTGATATCCTCTACGTCAGGGATTGATGTTGCTGCGGTCGGATAATTTTCGGGTGACTGAGCCGAAGTGGGCGAGTTTCCTTCTGACCGGGAATAATACTTATACCGTTGTAAAACGTCCAGTGTGTCCCGATCATAATCTGAACCGCGAAAATAGTGGTAGTCATCGCTTGATGGGTCTTTATCGGCCTGAGCAAGAGCTCCCCCATTGTTAACTATGGACCCGAGGGTGCTGAGATATTTACTGAAAAAAGATTTTTCATCCTTTGAACTGAGTCCGTCGAGTCCAACATCCTGATATACCCGTGCCTGCGTCGAATTGTCGAAGGCCTTTACCAGGGCCTGCTGTTTTGAAACTCTACCCCAGGCTGTTTGGTCACAATTGGAGTAATTTCCGTCAGAGGGTAAGCCCTGCTCAAACGATTTCCGCCCATCGCGCAAAACATCTTCTGAAATACTCCCCAGGTCAAAATACATATCGCCTCCGGGATTAATAGACCCGAGCTCCTCATCCATGGCGAAAGGATCCATCACCCAGAATTGAATATACCCAATATTGGCATTCTGAAAATCGCTGGTTGTGATTTTAGTCGTGATACCGCCCCATCGCGATTCGGGTGATTTCAAAAGGCCGTTTTGATCTACCCCTGAGGAATAGACCGTAGGCAAGGCATCATAGTTGTAAGACCCTCTCTCGGAAGGATAATAGGCGATGTCAAGCGTAGGGATATTGGTTGGCTGTCCGGATGGGATTTGTCGTTCGGGATACATCTCCAGCTGGGAAACTTCCCTGATCCGGTGATCATTAAGTTTTTTTTCTGCGATCAGGTAATTGGGGGCTGTGCTTCGTTGCATAAACGGATCTATGATATACCACGCAAGATGTGCCCGGTTATAGCCATTGGCGAGATCATTGATTAAATTACCTTCGGGGAACAACTCATTGTATTGGGGAGTGCTGGCAATAGACCAACCCACGAATGATTTCAGACTGATGGGGGTTTGAGCTCCTTCAAAATCATCCAAATAAACAGCGCCTTGTTTGGTAATGGATTTCGGATGTCCCGGAATTAATTTTGCCCATTCCCCTTCGACCGCAATCTTTGAAACTTCATTGGTCTTATGGAAAGGGAGTAAATTTGCGACCTTTGTAAGTAACCCTGAAGTAGTATTGTAGGAGGTATTCAGACCGAGCATAAGGTTGGAAATCGGATCATCGCCGTAATTTACTTTGGTATAAAGTGGTTGCTCATTAAGGTACATCAGCGTACCCCCAATATTGAAGTTTTTATTGAATTCGTAATTCAGATGTGTCCCCAGGAGTGTCTTTTGTTGCATACTGAACAAATCCTGACTTTCCGTAGAAATGGTTATCGGGGTTCCCGATTCGAGTATCCCCTGATTAATGATTTTTACTTTTCCTTGGGTATAGTCGACGATATAATCGATATTCTCCTGAAGTGCGAGACCACCTGCCAACACTTTTACCGAACCACGCGCTATGTTGATTGCATCAAGTGAAATATCACTGGTCGAAGATCCTTTAAAACTTCCAGTCAGCTTATATTTATTTTTCTCTGCATCCTGTGCGGCTACAGTTTTTGTACTGTCATACAAGCTCTGGAAGACATACTTGTTTATAGAAGCAGTATTGCCTGCCATTTGCCTGGAAAGATTTGATCCAAATGGCTCGAGAACCGGGAAAATAATCCGGCCTCGTTGAGAATTGATCGTAATTTTTTCAATGAAATCAAAAATACCATCCGGATAAGGATCAAGTTGTTTGTCCAAGCGGTCAAGATTCATCACGCCAAGCAATATTTTCTGTTGAAGAGGGCCATCTGGAAGATAGCTGATATCCAAACCGGCAGCATCGTTTCTGTAGTGGACATCCATCTTGAAATTTTCGGCTGAAATTCGCTGACCATTTATATTGTAGATGTTTTTCATCATCAAACTCCAGTTCTTAAATCTTGGGCTAAGATTGGTCCCCTTAAGCAATTTCAGGATTAATGTACCCGGAGCAGCAATACCATCAGTTGAAAATTCTCCCACCTGAAAAGCTACGCCATTTTCGGTGTACTGGTAGGCAACTCCCAAAACCTCGTCAGCGTTTAGTGCTTGATTTAGAGATATATATCCAAGTTGTCGATTTATAGTATATTCGGTTGAATCTAATAACCGTGCATTTTCGATTTTTTCATAATCTCGCCCCCGGATAAAATTCATTGCTGCCAATGGATTTAATACCTGAGTGATTTGTGAAACATTTCGAATTCCGGCATAGGTGGTACTCATCTGTTTATAGAGGCCGTTCACATTGTTTCCAGGGAAAGTATTGGCAGGAAATGGAAGACCGGGATTATCGCCAAAAGCGGGAATAGTCTGATTCTGCTTATTATTTCCGGTTTCGCCCAGGTCCATCAGGGCCAAAATGTTCCGCGATTGCTGGAAATTGTTGGTTTTATTGGTCACCCAGACTTCGATTTTATCAATGGTTACCGGGGATCTGATAATAGGCAAGGCCTGGAGTGCATTATCATAATTGTCGTGAAAATAGTGGGCCAATAAAAAATGGCGGTTTGCATCATAATCTGTTGCATTAATATTAAACTTGGATGATGTTGCACCACCCTGTGAATTAATCACTTTTGTCTCCCCTTTTTGCTGCGAAAGAACTGTTGAAACCGTTAATTTCCCGAATTTCATATCCATTTTGACTCCAAATAGATTTGTTCCCCCTTTGATCAGGGTTCCTGCCAGAGGCATGGATACGTTACCTGCTTCAATTTTTTTCAAAAAATCGTCATCATGACCCGTGTAATCCAATTTTATTTTATTCTCAAAGTCAAAGGTTGCATCGGTGTTATAGTTAAACTTCATTTTTAGCCTGTCACCTATCTGTCCATCGAGATTAACATTGATTTTTTCAGTGAAATTGAAGGTTGTAATTTTTTGCATCCGAACCGGGATCGACGGATTCTCAATTCTGGTACTCATAACACCAAGGCTTATTTCAACATAGCCCTGTGGTTTTATATCTACAACATTTGATCCAAAAACAGTTTTGAAAGCTTCTCCGCCGATCTGAAACTGAGGAATGAGCTGTGATTTTTTATCGAGGGAATTCTGAGCTATACGGTCTCTCCAGTAGCGGTCGATAGATTCCTGAAAGTCGTTTTTCAGGAAATCAATTCGGCGCAGGCAGATTGGGAGACGGTAATCCATAGTCCCGATTTTTTCAGAGATCAGATAATCGCCGGAAACAGGATCATATTCAATGATGGTATGAATATTTGAAGGCTTTTTCAGGTACAATGCAGAGGAGTCTTTGGTCCCGGATTTTGCAAAAAGGCTCTGATCTTTAAATGGAAAGGGAAGGGAGATGAGTGTGTCGTGGCGAAAGGAATCCTGTATTAATGGTTTGAGATTTGCTAAATCTTCCCCTTCTGACACATCCAGCCTTCCCTTTGCAACAGTATTGCCGGTTAAAGAGGAAATGATCAATAAAGATAAGACTACTGCCGTATTTAAGAAGACTCCTCGCAATATATTTTAATTAAAGCTTTTTAATGCAATTTTCAAAAGTTGTTCAACGGTAAGGTCCGGCTTTGCTGCAATTATTTGATCTATAGAATTCTCCACTGCTTTCTTATTGAATCCCAACATTTCCAGGGCGCTCAATGCTTCATTGCGGACTACTGAATTTCCTGATTTAAGAACCCTGTCTGAGGTTATGCCTTTACCCACTTTATCTTTCAGTTCAATAATAACCCTTTGGGCTGTTTTGGCCCCAATTCCCTTAATGCTTTTAAGAAGATTTACATTATCTGTTAAAATTGCATCCCGGAGATCATCAGGCAGATAGGATGAAAGCATCATAATAGCTATAGCTGCGCCAATTCCATTGACTGAAATTAACATCCTGAAAAAATCACGTTCCTCCTGATCTGAAAAGCCATACAGCAAGTGGGCATCCTCCCTCACTACCTCATGCAGAAATAATTTAGTATGCTCGGTTCCCTTAATCCGGGAGTATGTATTTACGGAAATATGCATAAAGTATGCCAATCCTCCGGTTTCTACAACTACCCCGGCCGGAGTCAATCCTGAAATTATTCCTTTAATATATTCGTACATGGTTCAGAAGTGAATTTGAAACGCTATTCTCCACCCGTTCGGTCTATTTCGTGCCGTTGCAGAGGATTTTTTGAAAGTAAATTAAACCGCTTTCTGTTTTCAAAAAGATCAATAGCCAGATACAGTGCATTTCGGAAAGATTCTTCCGAGGCAGTTCCCGTACCAGCGATATCATAGGCAGTTCCATGCCCCGGTGAGGTCCTGATAATTGGTAATCCGGCGGTATAATTTATTCCTGATTCAAAAGCGAATGATTTAAATGGGATCAAGCCCTGATCATGGTACATGGCCAGGGTGGCATCAAACTTTTTGAAATCACCGGCTCCAAAAAAACCATCTGCAGGATATGGCCCAATCGCGATAATCCCTTCATCGTTCGCCTGTCTTATGGCAGGTAAGATGATTTTTTCCTCTTCATCTCCGATAACTCCCCCGTCACCTGCGTGAGGATTGAGGCCAAGGACAGCAATGCGGGGTTTTCGGATTGAGAAATCTTCAAGTAATGTTTTATGGAGAACCCTCAGATTGCTTAAAATATTTTCTTTGGTAATTGATGCAACAACCTGACTAATCGGAATGTGCCCTGTTACTACTCCGATTTTCAGAATATCACTGATCATAAGCATCAAATAATTTTTAATGCCAAACTCTTTGGCAAAATATTCGGTATGACCAGGAAACTTAAAGCTTTCTGATTGAATATTTTCCTTATTAATTGGAGCAGTAACGATCGCATCAATATCACCTGCTTTAAGATCGCGAACAGCAGCCTCAAGTGCTGCAAAGGATGCTTCTCCGGCCATCTTTGTAGATTTTCCAAGCTCCACACGAACCTCTTCACTGATACAGTTAATGATATTGGGGCGTTTGGGATTTGCCTCTTTAGCCGTGTTTATGGTATTAAAAGTAAATATTTCATTATCCATCGCCTTGCGGTAATAAGCAGCAACTTTAGATGATCCATACACAATTGGAGTACACATCTCCAGAATCCTGCTATCTGCTAAAGCTTTAATAATTATTTCGTATCCAATTCCATTAATATCACCGTGAGTTATCCCCACCTTAATTTTATGTTGCTCCATTCCAGGACTTTTAAAGATTAATAAACAACCGTATTCTATAACCGTTGAATTGTCAAATATAAGGTTTTAATTTGAGAATCATTGAGTGTATTTTAACGCTGCACCTGATCTGCCAGCCACAATGGCATTTATAAGTTGTTGCAGATTTTCCCGAATAGCGGGCAATTGAGCTCAGGCCAAATGTGTTAGAAAGTCGATTAAAAGTCTGACTCCTGAAGCTGTACCCCCTTTGGTCCGGTAATGATCCGCTTTATTTAGGAATGCAGGGCCGGCAATATCGAGGTGAATCCAGGGATAATCTGTGAAATTCTCCAGAAATTTCCCGGCTGTAATTGCACCTGCCTCACGGGCGCCAATATTCTTAAGATCAGCGATATCAGATTTAATGGATTCGCCATATTCCTCCCATAATGGAAATTCAACAATTCGTTCATATACATTTTCTCCCGATCGTTTCAACGTATTAAAAGTTGCTTCCACAGCGTTTCCCATTGCGACGATACCGTACTGGCCGATGGCCATTGCGGCTGCCCCTGTTAGTGTTGCAACATCAATTACCAGTTCCGGATGATAAATCTTTGCATAGCTCAAGGCATCGGCAAGCAACAATCTTCCTTCTGCATCGGTATTTAGTACCTCGACGGTTTGTCCGCTGTGCATCCTTATGACATCTCCAGGGGCATAGGCATTGCCATTCAGGCGGTTGTCGGTTGATGGAATCAACGCAATAACATTAATAGGAATCTTACATTTAGCCACAAAATAGATAACAGCTGCCACAACTGCACCGCCAGCCATGTCACATTTCATATAATCCATCGAATCTTTGGTCGGTTTCAGACTAAGTCCGCCTGTATCATATACAACCCCTTTCCCGATTAAAACGAATGGTTTTTTATTTTTGGCATCGGCAGGCTCCCACTTCAGTACCGAAAATGTTGGTGGATCAATACTTCCCTGGTTGACTGCCATCAATCCCCCCATCTTCAACTCTTTAATCTTTTCTTTTTGAAATATTTGAGTTTCAAATCCTGCTGATATCCCCATCTTCTCAAAATTCTCTGCGAGTTGCAGTGAGTTTAGATGCGAAGCTGGCTCGTTCACAAGGTCACGGGCTATAAAGACAGCATCAACCATTGTAGCCAACTGGTTGACCTGTTCTTGTGAAATGACTGTCCCGACAAAGTTTATTAGTTTAAGATTCCAAGGAATCCTGGATCCAGGTGACCTGTACTTTAAAAACTGATAACTGCCTAATGATAATCCTTCAGCAATTGCGAGTGAGCCATCAGGCTCTTCCTTTGATATTATGAGGTCAATTTGGCTGATTTTTTCCTTTTGAAGAATTGCTGAGATTTCGTTTCCACTCTTGCGGCATTGTTCCAGAAATACAGTTTTATTTTGGGAATTTTCGACCAATGTGAATATTATTAACTCATTGAATCTGTTTATTATGACCAGGTTATTTTCTTCCATTTGGTTATTCAGGTAGGCAGTTTCATCCTCATTTAATGAAATTTCTTCATGGAAATTCCTTTCAAGAATCAGGTAGGCTTTAGCAATCGATTGTTTTTCTGATGATGCATTAAATTTGATTTCCATAGAAGCTATTTTCAATTTTACAGTAAACGTTTTTTATCTCTCTTTTGATGGCACAAATTTACTACCTTTATCGCAATTTTGGGGTTTCCAGATTTAAACAAACAAAATCATAATTAATGAGAAAATGGCGTATTGAAGACTCTGCAGAGCTGTATAACATCACCGGATGGGGAATAAATTATTTTTCAATCAGCGATAAAGGTCATGTTGTGGTAACACCAAGGAAAAATGGTGTTGAAGTCGACCTTAAAGAGTTGGTTGAGGAACTTCAATTGCGGGATGTTTCTGCGCCGATGTTGATCAGGTTCCCGGATATATTGGATAGCAGGATCGAAAAAATGGCCAGTTGTTTCAAGACAGCTTCTGAAGAGTATTTGTACAAAGCACAGAATTTTATTATCTATCCCATTAAGGTTAACCAGATGAGGCCTGTGGTTGAAGAGATTGTAAGCCATGGTAAAAAATTCAATATCGGACTGGAAGCCGGTTCAAAACCCGAATTGCATGCGGTTATTGCAATCAACACAGATAATGATTCGTTGATTATTTGCAATGGCTATAAGGATGAAGATTATATTGAATTGGCGTTGCTTGCACAAAAGATGGGTCGGCGCATTTTTTTGGTAGTTGAGAAATTAAGTGAACTTAAATTAATTATAAAGATTGCCAAGCAGTTTAAAATCAGACCAAATTTGGGGATCAGGATCAAACTTGCGAGTTCAGGTAGTGGGAAATGGGAAGATTCCGGGGGAGATGTGAGTAAATTTGGCCTCACTTCAAGCGAGTTGCTTGATGCTTTGGATATACTTGAAAAAAACAAGATGAAAGATTGTCTTCATCTGGTTCATTTCCATATAGGGAGTCAGGTCAATAAAATCAGACGCATTAAAATTGCAATCCGCGAGGCATCCCAATTCTATGTGCAATTGCATCAAAATGGATATAATATCAGTTTTGTAGACATCGGTGGAGGATTGGGGGTTGACTATGATGGCACCCGGTCGTCGAATAGCGAAAGCAGTGTCAACTACAGCATACAGGAGTATGTTAATGATGTGATATCCACCATGGTGGATGTAAGTGATAAAAATGGCCTTCCACACCCAAATGTTATCACAGAATCAGGCAGATCACTTACCGCTCATCATTCTGTCCTTATTTTTGAGGTTCTTGAAGCAACAAGTTTACCCATATGGGAGGAGGAAGAGGAGATTGATGCTAGCGACCATGAATTGCTTAAAGAGCTTTATTCACTTTGGAATTCTCTGAATCAAACAAGGATGCACGAAACCTGGCACGATGCCCAACAGATTCGCGAGGAAACGCTTGATCGGTTTAGTCTGGGTTTATTAGATTTACAGACCCGAGCTAAAATTGAACGGCTATTCTGGTCTATAGCCAAAGAGATTCAACAAATGACTAGCGGGATGAAGCATGTTTCAGAAGAGTTGATAAATCTTCCTAAATTGTTATCTGATAAATATTTCTGTAATTTTTCACTGTTTCAGTCTTTACCTGATTCATGGGCAATTGACCAGATATTTCCAATTATTCCTATTCAACGTCTTGATGAGAAACCTGACCGGTCGGCTACGCTTCAGGACATTACCTGTGATTCAGACGGTAAAATTGATAATTTTATATCTACCCGTAACCTCTCTTATTACCTTCCTGTCCATTCACTTAAACCTAAAGAACCTTATTATATTGGTGTATTTCTGGTCGGAGCTTATCAGGAAATTCTGGGTGATTTGCATAACCTTTTCGGAGATACGAATGCAGTTCATGTTTCGGTTGATGACGAAGGTTATAGTATCGATCAGATTATAGATGGAGAGACTGTTGCAGAGGTACTTGAGTATGTTCAGTATAATCCCAAAAAATTAGTCAGGACAGTAGAAACATGGGTAACATCTTCCGTAAAATCCGGAA